>WLWD01001324.1_pt1 | contig 10851 bp, 2 predicted proteins | sample 6712731 | NCBI WGS metagenome assembly WLWD01 (sample SAMN12718690, study PRJNA576275) | sponge metagenome | isolation source: marine sponge | host: Mycale hentscheli | place: New Zealand: South Island, Marlborough, Capsize Point | collected 2014-11-01
ACATAGGACCACATTGGGTACATACATAGGACCACATTGGGTGCATACATAGGACCACATTGGGTACATACATAGGACCACATTGGGTACATACATAGGACCACATTGGGTACATACATATGACCACATTGGGTACATACATTGGACCACATTGGGTATATACATAGGATCACATTGGGTGCATACATAGGACCATATTGTGTACATACATAGGACCACATTGGGTACATACATAGGACCACATTGGGTACATACATAGGACCACTTTGGGTACATACATAGGACCACATTAGGTACATACATGGACCACATTGGGTACATACATAGGACCACATAGGGTGCATACATAGGACCACATACATAGGACCACATTGGGTACATACATAGGATCACATTGGGTGTATACATAGGACCACATTGGGTACATACATAGGACCACATTGGGTACATACATAGGACCACATTGGGTACATACATAGGACCACATTGGGTACATACATTGGACGACATTGGGTATATACATAGGATCACATTGGGTGCATACATAGGAACACATTGGGTGCATACATAGGACCACATTGGGTATATACATAGGACCACATTGGGTGCATACATAGGACCACATTGGGTACATACATACGACCACATTGGGTACATACATAGGACCACATTGGGTACATACATTGGACCACATTGGGTATATACATAGAATCACATTGGGTGCATACATAGGACCACATTGGGTACATACATAGGACCACATTGATGCATGTGGTAATCAGAGGTAGGGAATAGGAACAAGTGATGAAAGAATCTACTGAAGAGTTGTAGGGAAGTGGGTGGGAAGGGTGGGGGGGTAATATGGTTAAGTAATAAATATAATATATAATACTGTATAATTTTTGTTTGTCTTTTATTTTATTTTTTTATTTTTTTTTTTTTTTATTTTTTTTTTTTTTTTGATAAACAATGATTCATGGGCATCACAAGTATTGCAACTAATAGCTTCATAGAATACAATTAAGCTAAAATTAATTTCCATTTATCTACTTACGAAATACTTGCTATCACTGAAAAGAAGGGGAAACAACCTTTTTAAAATATCAATTAAAATTTTATTCTTTCCGCACTTTATTGCGTAGAGGCACTAGAAAGTAACCCGACCTCACTTCATTCACAGAGACGCTGGAATAGGAACGTGGCTACCCAAATACGAAGTGCACATTCTCATTCTGCCGTACACACACAAGTGTATGGATATCCACATCCACGCAATGTCCACCTCTCACTCGAGTGTTGTGCATGTGCCAGTGATCGTGGCATTGTGGATTGTGGCTAACAATTGAACATCTGTGGATCTAATACAATAAAGGAATTTGTAGTTATATTGTTTTAATTGTGGATTGCTGGTTAATTTTTTCTTCTGATTAGATAACTAATTCAGATATAGTTGGCCTTGAATAAATATATTTTAAAACTTGATTAAACTGTTATAACAGTGAAACCGTAGTGGTCCTGTTAGCAGCTAGTTGCCAGCTGATTTCAATGTTGTTACACTTGCACAAGTTTATGTAGGCAAGTCCACAACTTCAGACTTGGCAATTAGTTGATTGTTAGAGTGAAAATTCCTTATGTTTGGCAGTGTCAATAAATGTGAAGGACCATAAACATAATCATGGAAGTTTTACATGTGAAGGTCTTTATTAAACCCTTTGTTTGTATGTATGTGTGTTTGTAGGCCTGAAATACCTCCTAACTTTGTCTTAGTTATTGAAGTGTATCATAATGGTAAGTGTTGAATATGTTTGTACATGACGTTCTGTTGCTAATGTAAAAATTATAACACATACATTATTATCTCATCCCTATGGCTGGAATGTATGCAACACTTTGGTTACATGTCAACAGCTGTATAACAATATAATATAATAGTTGTCAACAAAATAATTTAGTTTAAATTATTGCTGTCTTATAATTTAGTTTAAATTATTGCTGTCGTATAATTTATTAAATTATTGCTGTCTTATAATTTAGTTTCAATTATTGCTGTCTTATATCTAGTGTAATGACAACAAGCAGAAGAGAAGACTAGTTTTGTCTAAAGTAATACGATCAGTAAGTCGAAGGTCTCCATGTCATTGGTTGCTATAGTAACCCTCATCTTTATTGTAGGTGAAGCGAGTGCCCACACTCACCAGGAACAGCAGATATTTATTGGTAAGGAGTTGCAACTTGTGGTAACGTTTTTTGTTCTTTTCATTCATTCATTCTTTCATGGCCTTTAGTGTACGAGACCATCTACGGATGACGAGGAAAAGGAGGAGGAGGAAGAGAAAGAAGAATCACCGAAAGGTAAGGGATATCAATCCCATAATTTTTTAGTGCTGTCCAGAAATGCCGTAAAATGTCTACACCACCCCACTGTCCTTTGGGATTGTGTGATATTCCCCGGGATGTCCACCTGTCCCTCTCACTCATGCATGTGTGTCCCACTTCCATCCCACAATCCCATGGGACATTCCATGAGATGTCCACCTGTCCCTCTTACAAGTGCATGTGTGTCCCATGGGATCATGGGATGGGATGGACAATGGGACACACACGCATCTGTGAGAGAGACAGGTGGACAATGCGGGGAATGTCTCAAGGGACCGCGGGATGGGATTGGCATTTTACTGCATTTCTGGACACTTATGGATTATTTAAGGGAGTGGCTCATAGTCTATGGCCAATTTGCCAGAACCTTCCGAGTGGAGTAGTTAGGTATAGTGTCTGACCTATGAGTCTAGCATTCCCTTACCCCCACAAAAAAAAAATTCTGGTTCGGATGTTCTAATTATTGCTTCCTCCGGGTACCGATTGTGATAGACATTTCAAAGAAGCAGGCAATTCATTTTGTACCTCTCAACAGTGCAACCCGATGTTAAAATAGAATAGAAACCTTTCATTAGTTTCTTGTAATTTATCATTGTTGGTTAATTTAATTTTGGTGGTGTAAGTGTGATAATTTAGCTATATGTACTGATGACATTTTAGATGCAGTATACTAATTTATTACTCAGGAAATTGGAGTTCTCTACAAAGGGGGAGTAATGTTTTCAGATGTGGAAGTGGCAACTTAAGAAGCCTTATTTTGATGTAAGTTTTCTACTGAAAGCCTTCTATGTTACCCTAATTTAAATAGTTGCTTACAGTTTTATATTCGTATAATTAGTAGTCATGTAAAATTTATATTGTAGAATTGAGTATTTTGAAGCATACTACACAGTGAATGTTTATTTCAATGGATGAAAGTCATAGAAGATGAGACTTGGTGCTACTATCATCTTAACTTGCTACATATAAATGGACGCTAGAGGTTTTCATAACTCTCAGACTAAACTGTAGAGATAACTTGGTATAGTTTTTCTCATTTTTCTATCGGAATTGAATGACTTAATTGTAGTACAGTATGGGTGGGCATATATATATATATTATTTGGACTGGTCAGATTATACAATAACCTGGTTGACATTGTTCATGACAGGATGTGCTGACATTATTCAATACTGATTAGTACAGATGTACTGATAGTGTTCGTGACAATTTCAGTTTAGATAGACTGATGTTATTCAGGACAGATCCAGTAAAGATGAGATGACATCGTGCAGGAAAGGTCTAGTAAAGATGAGATGACACCATGCAGGATAGGTCCAGTAAAGATGAGATGACATCATGCAGGATAGGACCAGTAAAGATGGGATGTCATCATGCAGGATAGGACCAGTAAAGATGGGATGTCATCATGCAGGATAGGTCCAGTAAAGATGGGATGACATCGTGCAGGATAGGACCAGTAAAGATGGGATGTCATCATGCAGGATAGGACCAGTAAAGATGGGATGACATCGTGCAGGATAGGACCAGTAAAGATGGGATGTCATCGTGCAGGATAGGACCAGTAAAGATGGGATGTCATCATGCAGGATAGGACCAGTAAAGATGGGATGTCATCGTGCAGGATAGGACCAGTAAAGATGGGATGACATCGTGCAGGATACGACCAGTAAAGATTGGATGTCATCATGCAGGATAGGTCCAGTAAGATGGGATGTCATCATGCAGGATAGGACCAGTAAAGATGGGATGTCATCGTGCAGGATAGGACCAGTAAAGATGGGATGTCATCATGCAGGATAGGACCAGTAAAGATGGGATGACATCATGCAGGATAGGTCCAGTAAAGATGGGATGTCATCATGCAGGATAGGTCCAGTAAAGATGGGATGTCATCATGCAGGATAGGTCCAGTAAAGATGGGATGTCATAATGCCGGATAGGACCAGTAAAGATGGGATGTCATCATGCAGGATAGGACCAGTAAAGATGGGATGTCATCATGCCGGATAGGACCAGTAAAGATGGGATGTCATCGTGCAGGATAGGACCAGTAAAGATGGGATGTCATCATGCAGGATAGGACCAGTAAAGATTGGATGTCATCATGCCGGATAGGTCCAGTAAAGATGGGATGACATCATGCAGGATAGGTCCAGTAAAGATGGGATGTCATCATGCAGGATAGGACCAGTAAAGATTGGATGTCATCATGCCGGATAGGTCCAGTAAAGATGGGATGTCATCATGCAGGATAGGACCAGTAAAGATGGGATGTCATCATGCCGGATAGGTCCAGCAAAGATGGGATGACATCGTGCAGGATAGGACCAGTAAAGATGGGATGTCATCATGCCGGATAGGTCCAGTAAAGATGGGATGACATCGTGCAAGATAGGACCAGTAAAGATGGGATGTCATCATGCCGGATAGGTCCAGTAAAGATGGGATGACATCGTGCAGGATAGGACCAGTAAAGATGGGATGTCATCATGCCGGATAGGTCCAGTAAGATGGGATGACATCGTGCAGGATAGGACCAGTAAAGATGGGATGTCATCATGCCGGATAGGTCCAGTAAAGATGGGATGTCATCATGCCGGATAGGTCCAGTAAAGATGGGATGACATCATGCCGGATAGGTCCAGTAAAGATGGGATGTCATCATGCCAGATAGTATAGGATAGGTACAGGGAAACCAGATATTCACTGGCATTTGGAAAAGTTCAGTACAGATGGGATGTTGTCATGCAGGATAAGTCCAGTAAAGATGGGATGCCGTAATTCAGGACAGGTCCAATAAAAATGGGATGACATCATGCAGGATTGGTCCAGTATGGATGGAATGACATCATGTTGGACAGGTCCAGTGAACATGAGGTGGAAGATATCTGAAATATTACACAGAACATGAGGTGGCATGTACTCAAGGATAGGTGTAGGGTAACGTGAGCTGTCGTGGATCAGTCTATTCAAAGGAAAGGCTATAGGAAATGTTGCCCTGTACTGTTATAGGATAGGTACAGGGAAACCAGATATCCCTGGCATTAGGAAAGGTGACAACCATGTGACTGACAGGTGACCTCCCAGTAACCTGTCCTTTTACTGACCTGGTACAGGAAATCTGGATATTTTTCCAGTGTTGTCAATGGACAATTTACAGGGCAGTGTAAATAGACTCACTGTAATTTGAATAAAAATTAATCTCCAAATTCAGGAATAACTTTACATGAAAAACAATAATGGAAACAGTATAGCCAAATGAAATACATAAGGATATGGCCAAGATGGCAAATACAAAATATAACATTACAATGGGGTAACAGAAATTAATTATTATCAAAATAATGTATATAAAATAGCTAGATACATGGTGTTTTATTTGTTTTGTTTTTTATACACATTCACAAATAATTGTAATTATTTTTCGAAGTAATCACCAGGAATGCAGACAGCTCTTGCTTCATCCAATATCGGCATTAGTTGTTTGTCACAGACTTGTTGTTCAATAAACTTGATGCTATCCCATTCTTGAGGATCTACACATGACTTGTGATATTTAAACAAAACATCACTTTTGTTCAGCTTGTATTCCAGATATACATATGGTGTAGAGTCAGACTGGGAATGGGCTGGGCTAGAATATTGGTAGTTATTAGGTACTACAAAACTCTGATTACAGCTGACATTTAACAAGTTAACACCCGGGACAAAAGCTGAAGTTTGAGTTTGAGATTCTTGTGTGGACATTAGGATATTCGAATAACTCTTTTCAACTGTTTGATCATCATTCGCATCAGAGAGTAATGATTTGGTACCACTAACTTTAGAAGATGTAATGGATATTCCAATAGCTCGAAAATCAGTTTCAGGTGCATAAGAAGTATTGACGGAGTCCAAAATGTTTGGAAAAGCTGGAACTGCCTTGGCAATGCTACACTCATCAATACTTAGTACTTCAGAGGTATCAATGTTGGTATTATTGCCATCACAGGTAGCAAAGTCTTTGTTAATCAATAGTTTAGGTCTTGGTCTGACTTTGGGCACTTCAAGCTTTAATTGTGTGTTGTTGGCATCACAGGTAGCAAATTCCCTGTTACTGGGTACATCAAGCTTTGATTTGACACCATAAGTAGCAAGATCATTGTCACTGGATACTTCAGGCATTGATTTGGTACCATTAATATCACAGGTGGCAATGTCTCCAACAATCGCTAGTTCAGATTTTAATCTGACTTTGGGCACTTCAAGCTTTGATTGTATATCAATGGCATCACAAGTAACACGATCACTGTCACTGGATACTTCAGGCATTGATTTAGTACCAATGGCACCACAAGTAGCATGATCACTGTCACTGGATACTTCAGGTATTGATTTGGTATCGATGGCATCACAAGTAGTAAGATTACTGTCACTGGATACTTCAGGCATTGATTTGGTACCATTGGTATCACAGATAGCAATGCCTCCATCAATCAATAGTTCCGATTTTGATCTGACTTTGGGCACTTCAAGTGTATCATTGGCATTACAGGTAGCAAGATCACTGTCCCTGAATACTTCAGGCATTGATTTGGTACCATTGGCATCACAAGTAGTAAGATCACTGTCCCTGGATACTTCTGGCTTTGATTTGGTATCAATGGCATCACAAGTAACAAGATCACTGTCACTGGATATTTCAGGCATTGGTTTGGTATCAATGGCACCATAGGTAGCAGTAAGATCACTGTCACTGGATACTTCAGGCTTTGATTTGGTATCAATGGCACCACAGGTAGCAAGATCACTGCCACTGGATACTTCAGGCATTGATTTGGTATCAATGGCACCACAGGTAGCAAGATCACTGTCACTGGATACTTCAGGCATTGATTTGGTACCATTAGCATCACAAGTAACAAGATCACTGTCACTCGATACTTCAAGCATTGATTTGGTATCAATGGCATCACAAGTAGTAAGATCACTGTTCCTGGATACTACTTCAGGCTTTGATTTAGTACCATTGGCATCACAGGTAGCAAGATCACTGTCACTGGATACTTCAGGCATTGATTTGGTATATATGGCACCACAGGTAGTAGGATCACTATCACTGGATACATCAAGCATTGATTTGGTATCAATGGCATCACAAGTGACAAAATCACTGTCCCTGGATATTTCAGGCTTTGATTTGGTACCATTGGCATCACAGGTAGCAAGATCACTGTCACTGGATACTTCAGGCATTGATTTGGTATCAATGGCATCACAAGTAGTAAGATCACTGTCCCTGGATACTTCAGGCTTTGATTTGGTACCATTGGCACCACAGGTAGCAAGATCACTGTCACTGGATACTTCAGGCATTGATTTGGTACCTTTGGCATCACAGGTGGCAATGTCTCCATCAATCACTAGTTCAGATTTTGATCCAATTTTGGGCACTTCAAGCTTTGATTGTGTATCATTGTCATTACAGGTAGCACGATCACTGTCACTGGATACTACTTCTGTCATTGATTCGGTATCAATGACACCACAGGTAGCAAGATCACAGTCACTGGATACTTCAGGCATTGATTTGGTAGCAATGGCACCACAGATAGCAAGATCACTGTCACTGGATACATCAGGCATTGATTTGGTACCATTGGCATCACAAGTAACAAGATCACTGTCACTGGATACTTCAGGCATTGATTTGGTATCAATGGCATCACAAGTAGTAAGATCACTGTCACTGGATACTTCAGGCATTGATTTGGTACCTTTGGCATCACAGGTGGCAATGTCTCCATCAATCACTAGTTCAGATTTTGATCCAACTTTGGGCACTTCAAGCTTTGATAGTGTATCATTGGCATTACAGGTAGCACGATCACTGTCACTGGATACTTCAGGCATTGATTTGGTATCAATGGCATCACAAGTAATAAGATCACTGTCACTGGATATTTCAGGCATTGGTTTGGTATCAATGGCATCACAAGTATTAAGATCACTGTCACTGGATATTTCAGGCATTGGTTTGGTATCAATGGCACCATAGGTAGCAGCAAGATCACTGTCACTGGATATTTCAGGCATTGATTTGGTACCATTGGTATCACACGTGGCAAAGTCTCCAACAATCGCTAGTTCAGATTTGGATCTGACTTTGGGCACTTCAAGTGTATCATTGGCATTACAGGTAGCAAGATCACTGTCCCTGGATATCTCAGGCTTTGATTTGGTACCATTGGCATCACAGGTAGCAAGATCACGGTCACAATATACTTTAGGGATTGATTTGGTATCAATGGCATTACAAGTAACTAGATCACTGTCACTGGATACTTCAGGCATTGATTTGGTATCAATGGCACCACAGGTAGCAAGATCACTGTCACTGGATACTTCAGGCATTGATTTGGTATATATGGCACCACAGGTAGTAGGATCACTGTCACTGGATACATCAGGCATTGATTCGGTATCAATGGCATCACAGGTAACAAAATCACTGTCACTGGATACTTCAGGCATTGATTTGGTATCAATGGCATCACAAGTAGTAAGATCATTTATCACTTCAGGCATTGATTTGGTACCATTGGCATTACAAGTAGCAAGATCACTGTCACTGGATACTTCAGGGCATTGATTGGTACCATAGCATCACAAGTAGTAGATCACATGTCCTGGATACTGACTTCAGGCTTTTGATTTGGTACCATTGCATCACAGGTAGCAAGATTAACTGTCACTGGATATCAGCATTGATTTGGTATTCATGGCAACCCACAGGTAGTATGATCACTGTCACTGATACATCAGGCATTGATTTCGGTATCAATGGCATCACAGGTAACAGATCACTGCACTGTCAATGGATACTTCAGCATTTGATTTGGTATCAGTAAGGCATCACAAGTGACAAGATCAGTCGCCTGGATCTTTCACAGGCTTTTGATTTGGTACCATTGGCATCACGGTAGCAAAGATCACTGTCACTGGATACTTCAGGCCTTGATTTGGTATCAAATGGCCATCACAAGTATTAAGATCACAGTCCCTGGATACTTCGAGGCTTTGATTTTGGGTACGCGTGGCAACCAAATGTCGCAAGATCACGTCACTGGTATACTTCAGTGCATTGATTTGGTACCTTTGCATCACCGGTGCAATGTCTCCATCAATCACTAGTTCAGATTTGATCCTTTTGGGCACTTCAAGCTTTGATTGTGTATCATTGTCATTACAGGTAGCACTATCACTGTCACTGGATATCTTCACTTACTTCTGTCATTGATTCGGTATCAATGGCATCACAGGTAACAAGATCACTGTCACTGGATACTTCAGGCATTGATTTGGTATCAAAGGCATCACAAGTGACAAGATCACTGTCCCTGGATATTTCAGGCTTTGATTTGGTACCATTGGCATCACAGGTAGCAAGATCACTGTCACTGGATACTTCAGGCATTGATTTGGTATCAATGGCATCACAAGTAGTAAGATCACAGTCCCTGGATACTTCAGGCTTTGATTTGGTACCATTGGCACCACAGGTAGCAAGATCACTGTCACTGGATACTTCAGGCATTGATTTGGTATCAATGGCATCACAAGTAGTAAGATCACAGTCCCTGGATACTTCAGGCTTTGATTTGGTACCATTGGCACCACAGGTAGCAAGATCACTGTCACTGGATACTTCAGGCATTGATTTGGTATCAATGGCATCACAAGTAGTAAGATCACAGTCCCTGGATACTTCAGGCTTTGATTTGGTACCATTGGCACCACAGGTAGCAAGATCACTGTCACTGGATACTTCAGGCATTGATTTGGTATCAATGGCATCACAAGTAGTAAGATCACAGTCCCTGGATACTTCAGGCTTTGATTTGGTACCATTGGCACCACAGGTAGCAAGATCACTGTCACTGGATACTTCAGGCATTGATTTGGTATCAATGGCATCACAAGTAGTAAGATCACAGTCCCTGGATACTTCAGGCTTTGATTTGGTACCATTGGCACCACAGGTAGCAAGATCACTGTCACTGGATACTTCAGGCATTGATTTGGTACCTTTGACATCACAGGTGGCAATGTCTCCATCAATCACTAGTTCAGATTTTGATCCAATTTTGGGCACTTCAAGCTTTGATTGTGTATCATTGTCATTACAGGTAGCACGATCACTGTCACTGGATACTACTTCTGTCATTGATTCGGTATCAATGACACCACAGGTAGCAAGATCACAGTCACTGGATACTTCAGGCATTGATTGGGTATCAATGGCACAACAGATAGCAAGATCACTGTCACTGGATACTTCAGGCATTGATTTGGTACAATTGGCATCACAAGTAACAAGATCACTGTCACTGGATACTTCAGGCATTGATTTGCTATCAATAACATCACAAGTAGTAAGATCACTGTCCCTGGATACTTCAGGCTTTGATTTGGTACCATTGGCATCACAG
>WLWD01005857.1_pt1 | contig 10841 bp, 5 predicted proteins | sample 6712731 | NCBI WGS metagenome assembly WLWD01 (sample SAMN12718690, study PRJNA576275) | sponge metagenome | isolation source: marine sponge | host: Mycale hentscheli | place: New Zealand: South Island, Marlborough, Capsize Point | collected 2014-11-01
CATGGCATTCTCCAGTAGCTGATGCAAGTGATGGATTTCTTCTACTCCACCTCCCATGTTGTCCAAAGAAACAACAAGCTTGTCTTTGGAGCAGAACTGAACTATTCCTTTTTTGTAGGAGTCAGTGTCTCGAATCACTTTTTGAAGCTGTGAGTCGACTGTAGCGATGACTTCCTCAGAAACCTTGTCTTTGTGAGTGCCCACTATATACACTACTGACTTGGAGGACTCCAGTATCTCACCAATGGCTGAGTTGTCTGTTCCAGGTAGAGGTTGAAGGTGGGTGGAGGAACTGAAACAAGATATACTGGCCAGAGTGCGCAAAAGCATCTCTTGCAGAGTAAACTCTGATTTCTCTGGTGCAGTTGTCTCTCCTGAAGCTCTCTGATAAAAGACACGATACTCCTCATCTAGTTGGAACTTGTAGCTAAAGAACAGCAAGTAGAGGCCAGGTCCTATGGTGAGTGCTGGTAGCATGTCCATCAGCTCAGGCTGACCTCCGGTGTCCTCCATTCTCACAAAAGCTTTAAAAGAGTGCTTCACATTATCTGCAAAGTGTGGTTGTTTGGACACTGTCTCGAATATGGCAGCTATTTCAGAATAATCTGGTGATCTGATTCTTTGTTTGGTCAATAATTTTAGTTTTGCCAGCATTTTATGAATTAAGTTAGGCTGTGGCTTTTGAACAGGGCGTGATTGCTTGGTGTTTCTAATGTGTTGTTTTTTAACCTGATGAGACTGCCCTGTATTGCTAGCCTGACTGACCTCTGCCCTGGTGTCACTACCTCCATGGGAATCAGCAGTAGCCTCAGAAGTGGATTCAGCTTCAGAAGTGGATTCAGTCACCAAACTATCTTTGAGAGTGTGAAAGAGTAGAGATGCTTCCTCAATGAGATTCTTTACAATGGTCCAGTTTGTGGTTCTTTCTGCTGTAGTTGGATCAGACTTGCCTTGGACTAGCATATTGGAGCAACACTGTACTGTGCCTGTGCTGCCATGAACCTGCTCCTCTTCTTTAGCTGACAGAAGATCTATGATGTCTTTCTTTATTCTCCTGAGAGTTGTACTCTTGCCTTGTCTTGGAGGACCAAGGGACATAAACTTTAAAGACAGAAGCTCCAGCACTTCCTTGGAAACAATGAAGTGTTTATATGCATCTTCATACTTCAAAGCTATTGAACATAAAATAAAGTAAGCATTACAGCTAAAGTGTTGCAAATAAGGCAATAATTACAGTTATTGCAGCCTCATTGGTTATACTGTACAAGTAACCCACACACTGCACCAGTATATAGAAGGCTCCTGCAATACAGAGTGTGGGCAGCTGGTGTTATAGCCTGGAGCTAAGCCTGTAGAAGCAGCTGCCTGTAGAAGCAGCTGCCAGTAGAAGCAGCTGCACTCTAGCACTTGCAATTTTAGCAAAGACAATCAATTAACTTACTTACTATAATATCATAATTAATATAATAAATATTTAGTTTTAACATAATTAACATAATAATAAATAATAATATTCTAGTTATTATTATAGTACAAGTTTTTAATACCTAACTTTAGTTTCCTATATAATCTATCAATGGGACATTCTAAAGAGAAGCCAATTTCACTGAAGGCAAGATGGCTTTCTAGAGATGCTGCTATTTACTTACACTAACCTGACAGAGTTCCTTTATACACTCCATAGTCAGTAGCAACCAGCAACTCTCCAGTAGACAAGACTGCAGTAGCTATATATCCAAAATTATCCTTCTGTTCTGGTCTATCTCCCTCACTAGTAGTCTCAATCCACTCCTCTGTCTTGTTGGAGTAACTGCTAATGGTAGAATCATCATCGATTCCGATTAGATTCGATACATAGGAAACAATAGCGAAGATGTCAGTAAGTGTGGTTACTGTCCTCCATATTGTTTGTCTTCTTGTGCTGCCATTACTAGCAGATGCTATGATAGACTCTAGACTGCATATAAATAGAATCTCTCTCTCGCCTTGTCCACCTGTGAAGTAGAAGTTGCCTTCATGGAATGTTGATTGCATGTTCCAGCAATATGAAGGAAGTAAGTCTGAAGTCGTCCAATGGTCGTTGAGTAGAACTTCCACTACATCCAAGTACTCGCCAGGTGAGCCACACCCACCAGCCACGACCAGGACCTCCGGTGATCCTCCACTAACTGATGATGGCCAGGAGCGAGGAGTAGGCATGGCACGTAGCGATGGCTTCCAGTCTAGACCAGTAGTACTGGTCAACAGAGAGTTAGTGGGTTCATCAGTGGAGGGATGACATCCACCAACCAATACAAACTTAGACTGGTAGGTAGTTAGGGACGAGCCTCTATATGGTGCACGAGTAGTAGTCCATGAGTGAAGGTCAGTAGAGATGTGAAGTGTGTGATAATCACTCTCCATAATTATGACTTTATTCTTTAGTACTGCACATTGTACAGGAGAGACATCCTTACTCCATGTATGACAGTGCTCCCAGTGAAGTGAGACTGGAGGATGGAGATCTCTCTAAATACAAATAAACAAATAAATATATAATTAAATTGATATACAAACAAACAAACAGCACTAAGTGCTATTTAAACGAGACTTTAACATGCAAACACACAAACAAACTTATATAAGACTACATTTAAAACAAACACACAAACAAATTTATTCCTATTTCAGCAATGAATACACTTTCTAAACATTATGCACAACTATAAATAAATAAATAAAAATACATATAAAAGCTAATAAACAACAACACTATAATTAAAACCATGTAAACAAACACACAAACATACAATTTTACTCATTATAAATTTACAGAAATGTAAACACATTATAACAACAGCAACTTTATGACATGCTAACACACAAACATACAATTTTTAACACAATGATTAAATACAATAAAATAATATTTTAATAAATGAAATAGTAAAAAAGCTGAGAAATGGACAAATAAACAAACACACAAACATACAACTATTACAGTGCATAAATATATGCACACAAACACACAATAATGACATGATATTCCAAACACACAAACACATAATAAGAGAATGAGCTGTTTGTTCCTGCGCTAAAATAATGTACAGTAGGCACCAGAAAAAATACGTTCTCAATTCTGTTCTGTGTAACTTTTTTTTTGCACAGAAAGGAACTATAGTAGCAAAAACAAAAACAAAACAAAACGATATGGTAGTTGATAAAATATAGTTTTTCGGTTCGACTATGTTAATGTTTTAATATTCACTGTTTACCAAATGCATCACTTCTAGGAATGTAAAAAATGATGCTATTTTAAATGTTGGGGCCATCATTGGCTTAGATATTCTCACTACTAGAGACCCAACTGTAGCTGGTAAGAAGTAGGGACCTGTCAGAGCAGCAAGTTCAGCGAAAATCCAGTCAGTCTGCTTAATCGAAGCAAGTCAATTTTTTCACTGTGCAAGCTATTTAGCATGACTCCTATAGCATTTAGAGGCTAGTACAAGGCCTTAGTTTGCTGATATAGCTATGGAAGAGATTCTAGCTTTTAGCAGTAAATCAACAGAAACGAAAGCGTGACTGTTAAAATCTTTCATGTAATGGTACCAACTGTTTAGTCAAAACGCAATGAAAAAAATTGTAAAAAAATAGGCCTTTTCTTTTCGAAAGACTCCTGCTATTGTTTATAAAAATGCTAACACATGAACATATACATTAAAGATGACAAAAAACATAATCTTCCTATAAAAGTGCACAAACATACAAATATATCCCAAATACAAAATTCAATACACATTGTAAGAAACTATAAATAAAACAATAGCACAACAACAACAACAACAACAACAACAACAACAAAAAAATAATCAGAAAAATAACATTACAACAAATATACGTTGTGCTTATGTGTTATAAACACACAACTAACTGTATTTCTGGAACAAACTAGACTTCAAATAGAACAAACTAGACTTCAAATGACTAGAGTAAAATAGTTACAAACTATAGCAAAAAATAGAGGGATAGTCTTGTCTAACTATCCTCAAAAACACACTAGCAACTAAAAAAAGAGAGGGAAAGTCAAGTCTGAGCATGCTCATAAAAGAACCTGGTGTTTTTTTTCAAGAGCATGCTCAGGAACATGACTTTTACCCTCTCTTTTTTCCAGTTGCCAGTGCATTTGTTGTGAGCATGCTCGGACATTAGTTTCCCTCTCTTTTCCAGTTGTTAGTATTTTTATGAGCGTGCTCAGACATAAATTTCCCTCTGTTTTTCCAGTTGCTGATGCCTTTTATCAAATGCTCAGACTTTAATTTCTCTCTTTCTTTTATTTGAGTTGTTGGAAAAATTATGCTTGAAATTATGCTAAGCACTTGGCATGTGTGTAGGTAGCAGTGTTTCCCCTTCTTTCAACCCTTTTATCTATACAAACAGTGGGCTAGTGAAAAAGACTGGATCTAATAAACAAACACTTGATCTAGTAATCAGCTAGGGGTTAGCTATGTGCTCACCTCATCCTCAGTAGGAACTTGCTGCTGGCTTTCCGCCATAACTGGCTTACAGACTAGATTCTACTGTTTTCCAAAATTGGGCGTTCCAACATTCTCTGTTTATCTCTGACCCACCACACCCAAAATGCTGACTATAAAGTAGATTCATAAGATATTGCGTTATTGGAAGAATCACGCGAATAGAATTAATATAACGACCTTCTTGTGCAGAAAAGGCTGACCTTCACCTTTGACCTCAATCGCTACAGGGATCAGCCACGCGAGACTAACCAGCTCTCACTGCTGAAGTAATGGCGTGGTAAGTGTTCTCCAGTGTGTGTTGGTAGTAGAGAAGTATTAGTTCCAATGGGTCTATATGGCTAGATGATAATGCATGCGTCACTAATACTGGAGTGCTATTTCTGACACTAGGCTAGCTCGTTGCAATAACCTGACAAAAGTGTGTATGTTTGTGTGTTAAATATACATGTACAGTGGAACATCAATTATCTGGACATCAATTATTCTAATCATCATAAAGACTGCACGACATTCAAAATTGCAAGCGGCTGAAAATGGAGGATCTAAAGCTACTGTACTAAGCTAGGTAAGAACTTACTCAGGACGAAGATTTAAGACGTTTCATTGTGCTACTTTTGTGTTAAGTTGAGAAAACGCGAAGCTTTCAACTTCGCATAGGTACCAGCTTTTATGGGCAACGCCCCCTAGCGTCACATCATAATCACGTGAGAAAATAATGTCTTGCAGCCAGCGGTGTAGTTTGTTTTATGCTCAAGGAAGTTAACAAAGTTGAAAGAAGTGAAGATGTATATCGGTGAGTATTTCTGGCTAGTTTAGCTTCTCTTATGAAGACAGCATTTCCATGTACCATTTTCATTGGTCCAGTTATTTTGATGACTCATTAAAATAGCTAACAGATTGCTTGTTCTTTTGGAAGGAGATTATATTGTAATAGCTAGGTGGTGTTAAATAGCTCTGAGGGTTCGCACCTTTGGTGCTTCATTGATTCAGTTTTAGTTTGTGTTGTTTGCTTTGTATATTGGGACATGTGTGTGCGTGTGAGTAGAAAAAAGAGTGTGTTTGTGTGTGCGTGTGAGTAGAAAAAGTGTGTTTGTGTGAGTAGAAAAAGAGTGTGTTTGTGTGTGCATGTGAGTAGAAAAAGAGTGTGTTTGTGTGTGCGTGTGAGTAGAAAAAGAGTGTGTTTGTGTGTGCATGTATTTGTTAACAGAAAAAAGAGTGTGTTTGTGTGTGCGTGTGAGTAGAAAAAAGAGTGTGTTTGTGTGTGCGTGTGAGTAGAAAAAGAGTGTGTGTGTGCATGTGAGTAGAAAAAGAGTGTGTTTGTGTGTGCGTGTATCTGTGAGTAGAAAAAAGAGTGTGTTTGTATGTATTTGTGAGTAGAAGAAAAACTGTGTTTGTGTGTGCGTGTATTTGTTAGCAGAAAAAAGAGTGTGTTTGTGTGTGCATGTAAAAGAGTGTGTTTGTGTGTGTGAATAGAAAAAAGAGTGTGTATGTGTGAGTAGAAAAAGAGTGTGTTTGTGTGTGCATGTGAGTAGAAAAAGAGTGTGTTTGTGTGTGCATGTGAGTAGAAAAAGAGTGTGTTTGTGTGTGTGTGTGTGTGTGTGTGTGAGTAGAAATAAGAGTGTGATAGATGAGTGTGGCACTTATTCCAGATGAGTGTGGCTAGTTATTATAAAAACTAGCAAGTACCCCGCCATGTAGTAGCTTTTGACGTATTGCAAAATGCAGTAGCAATAGTTATTTATATTCATGTTATCATTCTCTGCAGGTATTAATTTCATTTTTATTCATTGTTTATACATGTTGTTGTTGCCACCTTCTCTTCCCCCAGGCTAGTCGGTGGTGTCAGAACACGATGGTTTTACTGGACAAGAAATACCACCAGTGTGCCGACATCCGTACGTCCGGGGAGGTGTCGGCTCTGGTGAGCGAGCTCACGGACTACGTGGCCACACACGAGGACCAGCAGGAAGCCAGGATGGAGCAGGTGAGAGGGGAGGAGCTGAGCTCTCTGTGGGGTGGTGTATGAAGGTTCTATTTACCTAACTTGAAGTTTGTACTGAAAGGATTAATATCAGAGACTTTCTTTGCATGCACACAGTTTAGCATGTTTGAATTAATGGACGCCAAGATGGTGAAATTATTGTAAAGTAATTTTTTGTATCAATTACTAAACACGTAGGATTAAAATATAGTTTTTTTAGAATGCTGTAACGTTCTTATCTCTCTAGAGGGGTTTGTGTGTGTGTGAGTATGAAAAGAAGTGTAGGGAAGTGTAAAGTTTGTATGTGTGTGATGAGTGTAGGTATGAGGTATACACTGTAGTTGAGAGTGTAGAATAGAGAGTGTGTGGGTGGATGGGTGTAAAAGATGATTTTTCAGAGTGTGCATATGTGTGTATGTATGGACACACTGTATAAATGTGTTATGTTACACCGAGTGTTGTTTAGTAACGCCGTCAGTTGCCCTCTATTGGATAAGAGAAAAGTTTCATGAGATGCACCATCAAATTATAGAAATTTTTAAATTCTAAATTTCACTGTGGTTAAATTATTTATTTTATTTGTGTGTGCATGTGAGATGGTTGGCCTGTGTGTGTGTGTGTGTGTGTTTGCATGTGTGTGTGTGTGTATGTATGTGTGTGTTTGTATGTGTGTGTGTATGCGTGTCTTTTTGTATGTGTGTGTGTGCAGAGATTACCTATCCTACCATAATGCCACCTAATATGGCTACCAGCAAAGGGGCGGGACCAACAGAGAGGAGGGCGGAGCCACTAGGTGCAGACTGCAATAATGAGTAGGAGGAGCTACTCTGTAAACTCTTGCAACAAAACAAGTAAGAGACCAACAGAGAGAATAGAATAGAGAGACAGTGCAGTATGTATGGTGTGTGTATGTATGTGTGTTTGTATGTGTCAGCGGATGGTTGTACTGTATGTATGTGTGTACATGTTTCTTTAAAAATATGTGTGTGATACATTCTAGAAATAAGAATTTATATATAAAGATATGTTTGTTGTTGTTGATTTGATCATATGTCGGTAAGGTGTAGTTCATTGTAAAAGTATTTGTTTTAATTTTTAATATGAACTGGTTATATTTAATAGAGATGAGTTCTTCCAGCAACTTATGACTTATACAGCATCCTTCACATGTGGCCAATATTCCAGCAACACTGAAGAGTCTCTCCACAGGAGTCTCTCCACAGGAGCTGAAGATACTGGAATGCGAAGGTAATTAGTGAATGGGATGACAGGGGCACAGAGTGTAGTTGTATATATGTGTGTGAATATGTGACCACTCAATATGAAAACAGTGTGTGTGTGTTTGCATGAGTAGTGAGTGTTGTCCAGTCACAGCGTCAGTTGTCCCATGGGACTATAGAAATGTCTCATAGGATCCTGTTTGTTTGTTCTAGTGTTTGTTCGTTCTAGTGTTTGTTTGTTCTAGTGTTTGTTTGTTCTAGTGTTTGTTTGTTCTAGTATTTGTTCGTTCTAGTGTTTGTTCGTACTAGTGTTTGTTCTAGTGTTTGTTTGTTCTAGTGTTTGTTCGTAGTAGTGTTTGTTTGTTGTAGTGTTTGTTTGTTCTAGTGTTTGTTCGTAGTAGTGTTTGTTTGTACTAGTGTTTGTTTGTTCTAGTTTTTGTTTGTTCTAGTGTTTTGTTCATTCTAGTGTTTGTTCGTACTAGTGTGTTGTTTGTTCTAGTTGTTTGTTTGTTCTAGTGTTGTTTCCTCTATGTTTGTTTTGTAACTAGTGTTTGTTTTGTTCTAGTGTTTTTTTTGTTCTATTTTTCTTGTTCGTTCTAGTTTTTGTTCCGTTCTCTTGTTGGTTGTTCTATTGTTTGTTTGTTCTATGTTTGTTTTGTTCTATGTTTGTTTGTTCTATTTTTTGTTTGTTCTAGTGTTTGTTTTCGTACTGTGGTTTGTTTCATTCTAGTGTTGTTCATTCTAATTGTTTGTTCTTACTAGTGTTGTGGTCTAAGTGTTTGTTCTAGTGTTTTGTTGTTCTAGTGTTTGTTTGTTCTAGTGTTTGTTTGTTCTAGTGTTTGTTCGTTCTAGTGTTTGTTCGTTCTAGTGTTTGTTCATTCTAGTGTTTGTTCGTACTAGTGTTTGTTCGTTCTAGTGTTTGTTTGTTCTAGTGTTTGTTTGTTCTAGTGTTTGTTTGTTCTAGTGTTTGTTTGTTCTAGTGTTTGTTTGTTCTAGTGTTTGTTTGTACTAGTGTTTGTTTGTTCTAGTGTTTGTTTGTTCTAGTGTTTGTTTGTTCTAGTGTTTGTTTGTTCTAGTGTTTGTTTGTTCTAGTGTTTGTTCATTCTAGTGTTTGTTTGTACTAGTGTTTGTTTGTTCTAGTGTTTGTTTGTTCTAGTGTTTGTTTGTTCTAGTGTTTGTTTGTTCTAGTGTTTGTTTGTTCTAGTGTTTGTTCGTTCTAGTGTTTGTTCGTACTAGTGTTTGTTTGTTCTAGTGTTTGTTCTAGTGTTTGTTTGTTCTAGTGTTTGTTTGTTCTAGTGTTTGTTCGTTCTAGTGTTTGTTCATTCTAGTGTTTGTTTGTTCTAGTGTTTGTTCATTCTAGTGTTTGTTTGTTCTAGTGTTTGTTCTAGTGTTTGTTTGTTCTAGTGTTTGTTTGTTCTAGTGTTTGTTCGTACTAGTGTTTGTTCATTCTAGTGTTTGTTCGTACTAGTGTTTGTTCGTACTAGTGTCTGTTCATTCTAGTGTTTGTTCGTACTAGTGTTTGTTTGTTCTAATGTTTGTTCTAGTGTTTGTTCTAGTGTTTGTTTGTTCTAGTGTTCGTTCGTACTAGTGTTTGTTCGTACTAGTGTTTGTTCGTACTAGTATTTGTTCATTCTAGTGTTTGCTCATTCTTGTGTTTGTTCGTACTAGTGTTTGTTCATTCTAGTGTTAGTTCGTACTAGTGTTTGTTTGTTCTAGTGTTTGTTTGTTCTAGTGTTTGTTCGTTCTAGTGTTTGTTCATTCTTGTGTTTGTTCGTTCTAGTGTTTGCTCATTCTTGTGTTTGTTCGTACTAGTGTTTGTTCATTCTAGTGTTAGTTCGTACTAGTGTTTGTTTGTTCTAGTGTTTGTTTGTACTAGTATTTGTTTGTACTAGAATTTGTTCCAGTGTTTGTTTGTTCTAGTGTTTGTTCGTACTAGTGTTTGTTCATTCTAGTGTTTGTTCGTACTAGTGTTTGTTCATACTAGTGTTTGTTCATTCTAGTATTTGTTCGTACTAGTGTTTGTTCTAGTGTTTGTTTATTCTAGTGTTTGATCATTCTAGTGTTTGTTCGTACTAGTGTTTGTTTGTTCTTGTGTTTGTTCGTACTAGTGTTTGTTCGTACTAGTGTTTGTTCGTACTAGTGTTTGTTCATTCTAGTGTTTGTTCGTACTAGTGTTTGTTCGTACTAGTGTTTGTTCGTACTAGTGTTTGTTCATTCTAGTGTTTGTTCGTACGAGTGTTTGTTCATTCTAGTGTTTGTTCGTACTAGTGTTTGTTCGTACTAGTGTTTGTTCGTACTAGTGTTTGTTCGTACTAGTGTTTGTTCATTCTAGTGTTTGTTCGTACTAGTGTTTGTTTATTCTAGTGTTTGCTCATTCTAGTGTTTGTTTGTTCTAGTGATTGTTCGTACTAGTGTTTGTTCATTCTAGTGTTTGTTCGTACTAGTGTTTGTTTGTACTAGTGTTTGTTCGTACTAGTGTTTGTTCGTACTAGTGTTTGTTCATTCTAGTGTTTGCTCATTCTAGTGTTTGTTCGTACTAGTGTTTGTTTGTACTAGTGTTTGTTCGTACTAGTGTTTGTTCGTTCTAGTGTTTGTTTGTACTAGTGTTTGTTCTAATGTTTGTTTGTTCTAGTATTTGTTCGTACTAGTGTTTGTTCTAGTGTTTGTTTGTTCTAGTGTTTGTTCGTACTAGTGTTTGTTCGTTCTAGTGTTTGTTTGTACTAGTGTTTGTTTGTACAAGTGTTTGTTCGTACTAGTGTTTGTTCGTACTAGTGTTTGTTCGTACTAGTGTTTGTTCGTTCTAGTGTTTGTTCGTACTAGTGTTTGTTCGTTCTAGTGTTTGTTTGTACTAGTGTTTGTTCGTTCTAGTGTTTGTTCGTTCTAGTGTTTGTTCGAACTAGTGTTTGTTCGTACTAGTGTTTGTTTGTACTAGTGTTTGTTCGTTCTAGTATTTGTTCGTACTAGTGTTTGTTCATTCTAGTGTTTGTTCATTCTAGTGTTTGTTCGTACTAGTGTTTGTACATTCTAGTGTTTGTTCGTACTAGTGTTTGTTCGTACTAGTGTTTGTTCATTCTAGTGTTTGTTCGTACTAGTGTTTGTTCGTACTAGTGTTTGTTCGTTCTAGTG
>WLWD01005159.1_pt1 | contig 10840 bp, 8 predicted proteins | sample 6712731 | NCBI WGS metagenome assembly WLWD01 (sample SAMN12718690, study PRJNA576275) | sponge metagenome | isolation source: marine sponge | host: Mycale hentscheli | place: New Zealand: South Island, Marlborough, Capsize Point | collected 2014-11-01
TAAAAAATTGCAACTTGCTAATACTTAGAAAGAGTTCAGAGAAAAATGTAAACAATGTATGAAATATTCAGTCATTCTCAGCTGAATTATATAATTGCAGTTTTTCTTTGTTACAGCAGCCTGTATGTATGTATATATTATATTATATATACATGAATACAAAATAAAACATAACCTGGCATTTGCACAAGTCCTCTTACAGCCCTTCCTTTCACATTCCACCACCCACCCACCAAATCCTACCAGAAACTCCCTTAATTCCGGGTCATTTTCAATATCCGGCAAAAGATAATTTCTTATAAACAATTTGCACATCATAATCCAAACAACTACTGTGGGGTCACATACATGCAGCAACACAATGGGAAGCCGTCCTGAAGTGTGTGTAGACATGTGGATTCCTGGACGGCAAGTGGGTGTGGTCACTAGGCAAGCATACTGCACACTTGAAAAGGAACTTGACGTAGGTATTTGGATCCAGACAAAACTATTGCTCAAACTTGGGTAATGGAGAACTTCCAGTATGGAAGTTGACTCGAGAGGGCTTTTGCATCCAAGGCGACAGTTCAGGATGAGTGGGCGGGTAGTGAAGCAATTATGACTGGTCAGACAGGGAGGGGTTTGTGGAGGATGGCGGCTAGCTCCGAAGTTACAGTCATCATCTCTATGATGCAACGTGGCAGGTCTCACAACCTTCAAGTGCATCACGGTCCCCCACCCACTCATGTGGATTAGAAAAAAAAATTTTTTAAAAGGTGTGGAGATGAATATGATTATTATTATGGTATTTGAACATCATCAAATAAAACATACACCGTATTAATACCGTTAAACTTAAACTGTGGCCAACCACGTTAATGTCAGGAAGAGCAAATTGTATTTTTAGTTGTACAATACAAAGAAATATATACCAGTTCTAATCAAACTAGCTACTAATGTCAGTTAATTGGTTGGGTGGGGCAAATGGGTGGGAGGGGAAGGGGTGGGGTTTACATACAGTGCAGCCTGATAGATTCAATCTACTTCACCACCCGCCATTATATGTCCCATTTAATGCCCCCCCATCTCTACACCCCCACAATCACTGTCAAGTGACATCAATTAGTGGCCATATGTTAAGAAGAACAGACATTCTAATATTTAGACATACAAGTTTGTTTGTTTTTAATTTGGGTATTTGGCCATCAAAGTCATAGCAACCGGCCGGCCACCAGGAACTTCAGAAGCTGCCACATCAAGCGATGATATCCCATTGACAGGTGATAATTCATCAACATGCCACATCACGTTAAACTGACTCGGAACGCTCAGAGTGGGAGGGGCCGATGTGAGGAAGAGGAAACAGAGCAGTTGGGAGAGTACAGATATGGCGTCTCCCGGCAACAACATCTCACACACCATTACCCCACCCCCTCTCGGTTATTCTACAATTGCTTCTGCACAAGTCATTTAAGTCTAACACCCCAACCGGTCACCTATCATAACTACACTGGTTTTTCCACTCTTTTTTTCCTAGGAAGTTCCCTCCACGGGTGTTCCCAAAACTTATCCACAGTAGCCGAGGCCACCCACCCACACAAATCCACTTCCTTCCTTTCACCCATCCTGTCTGACACCCACTCATTAACAACAGATGGAAGCCTGATAAATGTACACCTCCTGCCTCTCTCACTGGCCAATAGCAGCTGACTCATAGAGGAGGAAAGCAGGGCATCACCTGAACCACACACTGTATTATAAGCCATAACTATTTCTTAAAATTAATGAACACTCCTACTGGCCTATCTCTCTGTCAGAGACACTGACTTGCATCAATCAAGTTGGACTAGCAGCGATACTCCATGCATACATTCAACATGCTACTCAACGTGGCTGCCATGCTGGACTGCATCAAATACTATTCAGATACAGTGCACAGCTTCAAATTAATGAGAGATCTTACTCCTAAGAATGCAGTACATATTACACTCTACTCTTCTCAAGATCAAAGCTCAAGCAAGCAGAGACACATTTACCCAATGTGATATCAACAACACACTCCTGGTTAAAAAAACAACAAACACTCACTATTTCATGCTATAATATAGGCAAGGATGCATTGTGTGGTACAGGGTGACCATGCAGCAGATAACCAAAGATTGTACTACTACTATTATTATTCTGTAAACTAAATTAAAACAGCTACGGGTGACTGAACAGAGAAAGGTTGTACGTCTCACCTCATACAGCTTCATCCACATGATAGAGCGGCCAATGTTGTCTACCAAAACATCCAGCTGCACACACACATACACAAATACAATTAGATACACCTGGAGATTAAAAAAAATATATATATATATATATATAATAAAAAATTGAACACAAACTGCTATTAATGTGAACACATCTTTAATGACAATACATGTCACCTTCACATCTCACACCAACATTAACATTATTATAACCAAACACAAGCTGATGTCACTTTTGGCGCACACTTGCCGCCAATTAAAAAAAAATGGAGGGATTGAAGTGTCACTAGCAAGTGTAAATCCAGGGTTGGAGTGTTGTCACGGCTACAAGTGTCCTGACATGATAGGTTCTAATGATACTTGGGGCAAGTGGTGGCTTCCTTTCTCCCTATGAGGCACAGTTCCTTATTTACTGCTGTCGTGATGGGGGCGGCGTCTGTAGGTATTGGCATCCCTGTCAACAGTCGATATACTGGGAACTAAATTAATTGAATGCAACACGATATTTTGAAAAGATGTTATTGAGCTTAATAAACTATTATCATAGGCCTATGCCTCTAAAAGCACAAGTTAGTGGCAAAAAAAATAAATCTATATATAATATATATATATTATATATATAAATTTGGATGATATATACTCCAGTGATTAGTAGTGGGTACAAAACATTCTTGTGAAGAATTACAGTAAAGTATTAAAAGTGAGCACAAAGGGAGAAAAAAACTAGTACTTAATTGCAGTTACAGAGTGTTGTTTAAAATGCGTGCAAAACAACAATTGTAACTGGGTGTCATGTGATATTTATTGTAAACCATGTGATCACAATATTTCTTCCTTCAAATCTGCAAATATACTCTTCCAAATTGAACAATTTCAGCAACCTTACCACTAGCAGTACTCAAACTAGGAAATTCAGAAGTGGAAAAAACAAACAAACAAAAAACAAACAAAAAACAAAAAACAAACAAACAAAACAACAACAACAACAACAACAAACAAAAAAACTTCTATTGACAATGGGTCACTGTGTGACACAATAGTACTGTACATTTGAAAAGAACCCAAATACCATAAACATATTCTTCTTATTGTAGACCAGCAGACTGTGTAACACCAGGTAACCTACCAGGTAATAGGTTATCATAGCCATGGAGTTGAATGCTCAGCCACTCACTTCAGGAAATGCTACCAACCTTTGCACATTTCCCAGAGGGAAGCTGACTGGGACCGCCCACTTAGTGGCTTTAACTTGACCCATTCCGCCCACCTAATAATAATTGTAGCATTCTGGTGAAGACGACCAGCTCTGAAGAGCCACCATTCTGCGGAGGTGGTGGAACACATGGATGAATACAAGTGTGGTCATTGCTGACAGGAGGGCCTGGAGGAGGAAGTGGGAGGGGGAAGTGGGAGTGGGAAGTGGGAGTGGGAGGGGCAGACACTGAGCAAGGGTTTCGTACTCATACTCTCAAAGCAACTCTACAATAATGACGAGATAGTTACGGGAACTGAGAGGACCGTCTGGGACAGATCCAGGATTAGAGAAGGCACTGCATTGTCGTGAAACCAGATATAGTGGCATGTAAGGGGTGGCCGCACATAGCAACGCGCACCGCCTGTAGATCCGGACATTAATTTATTCCCCGCCAATACCCCACCATTTGATAATACGCGAGCAGAAACTATCGCGCAGTAGTAGCAGAAGTATACTTTGCGAAGTTGTAGTGTTTTAGTTTAGCTTCTTGTTGTCTCATATCTGTTTACAGCAACTCTCCATACGTCGTCTGAGCTCACGCAGCAAGGTGCACCAGGCTGCCTCTCCTCCTGTAGCCGTTCTCTGGACTCTGCGCACCTGAACTCAAGCGGATGGATATTATACCAGGCTCGATTTCTGCGGAGCGAAGACTTCCCAAGCTGCGCAGATCTAATACCTTCACCTATGGCTATCTCCAATAAACTGCTCTCTCTTCTGACTCTCTTGTTATTGTTGTATTGATGTTTGTTTACTCTTGATATAGGCGGGCTCTTTTTAGAACCAATACAAACTAATTGAAAAAAAAATTGCTCGCGTACTCGTAGTACGAGATATGGGGGTGGGGCTATTTCTTAAGAATTGCGAGTGGAATAGAAGTATCCAATTTTGAATCAGTTTTTCTTGGAATCAAATAATGAGAACGACTATATTTTTTGCACACGTGTAGAACACAAAAAAAGAAGGGCACCACAATTTGAATTTTTCAAAATCTTATAAAAGGAAAAAAATGTAAATAAATCATAAAGTAATATTGAAATGGAAAAAAAACTCGTTATCTTGCCCTAGAGTATCGTCTTGGCTAACGGCGTACCAAATTCTGGAGCTCCAACTTGCCGCACCGCTCCAAAAAGTTGTTTCAAAGTTTTACATCGGGGCCATGATATTTCCTTCAGATTCACTCCAAAGTCGGTGTGCAGTATCTTAGGCAGGTACTTTATCCTTCTAGTATAGTAGAGTAGCCCTGCAAATAAAGAAAGTAGCAGAATCGTGCTTAGCAACCAACCGGGTAAAAATTGCGTGGGCGGTGTTTGGCCACCCTTAATGACTTACTGGGAAACAATGACTGCCTATTTCTCACACATCAAACGCAACATTTACTTCAAGTATGAACATATGCAGTGCACGCACTGGAATGGGAACACTGGAATGGGAACGCCAGAAAATCACCACCTCCATCCATATGTGACAAGAGTGAAGACAGGGGACACTCACTAAGATGGTCTTGTACTGAGGGGAGGGAAGGGAGGGGGCATAAGGTAATTGTGACATCTCTACTACACCTTCTCAACCACATGCCGCTCTGTATTGCAGAGATAAGTGACTATTTGCAGACACTGAGCTGATAAGCCCCTCATATCAGCACACACACTACTTGGGAGTGTGAAAATAAACAAACCTTGTCGCCTCCTTCTTCAAGTGATTGTCACAGTATTGGGCCAACAGTGAGGGACACGTTGTCAATATTTTATCACTCGAGGGCCTAGCGTAAACCTATAACTAGTGACCAAAGATGTGTAAACTAAGATGGAGCCTGGCTAGCAGTGAATAGATGAAGGTCTGATCTGATGGTACTACTATACATGTGCACACACATACATACATGCACATATATAGGGCTGTATACAGATAATGCATCTAGGAGTGGCAAAAACAGCTTTCTTAGATTCTAGGATGAGCAATGAGAGTAAAACACAGACTCACATTAGGCCATATATATAATTAAGACTATTCTTATATTCATAAACATGTATGTATTATTGTTTATGCTGTAAAACCTTGAATGGAGTGGTGCAGCTTTACTTGTAGCATCACTCTAGGCTACAGGAAACGCATAAAAACTTAAATTTTGATTGGACCGTTTGCTTATTAGCCTACTAGGAGATGGGTATAAGATATATTCACCCCAAATTAAATATATACCATATGAACCCCATCACTACCTCTAGTCACTGATCACATGAGAACCTCATCATGAGAACCTCATCACTACCTCTAGTCACTGGTCACATAAGAACCCCATCACTACCCCTAGTCACTGGTCTTATAAGAACTTCATCACTATTTCTAGTCAGGCTAAGAACTCGCAGTAAGTGGTGTGGGCACCCAAAGTCCCATCTAGACTATTGTTATTTCATGACAGAATGCCTTGAGCTAGGGATTGGTGGGAAGCACAGAAGAAGGAAAAAAAAAAAGATGAAAAATTCCCGGAGTGGGGTTGAACTCAGGACCTGAGCCAAGAAATCAACCAATACACACACACACACACATATATAATGATATTCATAGCGCACTCAGTCTCGCCATTTGTGGGATGTGGAGATGACATGGAGATGAAGCCCTCCATATTGGGTGTACCAGTCATGTGACTACAAGCACAATATACTAGCATGACTATTGCAACTACAAGAAGGAGTTACTTGCAGTGAAAGTTACAACTTTATAAACTTCAATATTCCATGAGACATTTCTATTGTCCCATGGGACAACTGACGCTGTGACTGAACAACACTCACTACTCATGCAAACACACACACTGTCTACATATTGAGTGGTCACATATTCACACACATACATACAACTACACTCTGTGCCCCTGTCATCCCATTCACTAATTACCTTTGTATCTTCAGCTCCTATGGAGAGACTCTTCAGTGTTGCTGGAATATTGCCACATGTGAAGGATGCTGTATAAGTCATAAGTTGCTGGAAGAACTTATCTCTGTCAAATATAACCAGTTCATAATAAAACAAACTTTACAATGAACTACACCTTACCAACATATCATTATACCAATCAATAATATACACAATCTTAACTCCTATGGTTGGATTTTAATTATTGCCCGCCTGTATAGTAGCACACGACAATTGGGTAAAGCTATAGAAACTCAGCCAAACTATCACACAAAGACTACTAACTAAAACAAAGGGAAAAAGACAAAAATATCTCCAGACTTAAACACACTGACTCAGGTCTATCCACTATTCCCAGTATGCTCAAGATCCCTATCAGTACTCAGTCTCAAATTCAAACAAAATGATACAGAACTAAAGAACAAAGTACAATTACAGAACATAAAACAAAACAAAATAAATGATACACAAAAGCAAGCAAGAACTAAGTATGGACAAGCTTAAGTATAACAGATAAGAAAAATGAAAGCACAAAATGTGACCCGCTCCGTGAAAATCGACCATTTGCAATAAATTATTGAAACGCGTAAAGGCCAAAAAAAGCCGAAAAAATTTTTTTTTCTGGATTTAATTTTTTTTTAAACAGGGGTAAGTACAAGGGTTTTTCGACTTCTGTGCAAAATTTCAGCGTTAGTAGATAGCGTTTTCATACACTAAACTTACTTTGTCTTTTGAAGTGGTCCGTGAACGAACTTATAAAAAAACGTCATCACAGAGTCACCATAACAACTCCCGCCAAATAGCTCCAGCCTAATAGTATCGACCAATACGGCAGAGAGAATAGCTAACGCTACAAACCTTCTGGGTGCTGACAGCTTGCACTACAGCATATCCAGTTAGTGAACAAGAAGGCCAAAAGGCTAGAAATCTATAGAGAACGTGGTTTGAGTAAACAAACGGCCATTTTTTCCCCGGCAAATGTGGGCGTAACCGTGACGCGGAGAAATTTACGGACTTTAGGCGTCTCGCTGTAAAGTGATTTTTCTCGTAAAAACGAACGGTTAATTGGTGAAAACGCGTGTAGTGTTTTTGTTTGTATCTTTGCGGAGAAGCGTCGGAGAAAAACGCTTAAGGGCTCAACGTACTTCCTGATAAATTATGGGCTTACTGAAGCTAAAAAAATGAATTTTCATTTTTTTTTGCAAATGGTCGATTTTCTGGGAGCCGGTCACAAATAGTAAAGGAAAATAGAAAGAACTGAACAGAATGAGAAAATTAAAGAACTGAATAGAATGAGAGTGTTACAAGTATGAGGAAATATTAGTTGAGGGGTAGGGCTGCTCCACCGCACACAAACACACATACACACATTCATGTAAAAACTGGAATAGAAGTACAAAGAACTTCAGTTATAATACATTTCCTATGGTGATCAGTTATAATATATTTCCTATGGTGATCAGTTATAATACATTTCCTATGGTGATCAGTTATAATACATTTCCTATGGTGATCACTTATAATACATTTCCTATGGTCATCACTTATAATACATTTCCTATGGTGTTCAGTTATAATACATTTCCTATGGTGTTCAGTTATAATACATTTCCTATGGTCATCAGTTATAATACATTTCCTATGGTGTTCAAGTTAAAATCAATCATTTAACAATAGTGTAGTTTTAGGCTCGCTCGCCATTTGTGCTCAAGCACGTCACTAGTTATACCAACGCACACACACTTCTATAAATACTTATGATACACTATAGTATGTCCAAGTTGAGTTGGCCGCAAGAAAAACTTGAATAACTTTAGAACGGAAGCAGCTACGCATCCGGGGTTTGCACCATTGGAAAGCTCGCGCTGAAGCGGTTAAAAATATTCCCTCAGTAAACTCCAAAACCAGAGAGAAAGTGCTATTCCAAAACTCAATACAATAGTCTATGGGAATAGAAAACACCACAGGTTTCCCGCTCAAAACGCGCCCGCTTTTAGTCACGCGGTATGGCTCAATTTATCACGCGGACTGTCTTCATTAAGAATTTTGTAAACAATGAGCGGCTTCTTCTCAGATTGCTGTGTTTCTAGCTTTATATCACGATTAGCTTAGGTTGCGAGTGTGGAAACAGGATAGACGGAGTGTTCTGTTGTTGCGGAGGGTACAGGACCACCTGATAGGATGTTGGTAAGATTATTTGTCTACCTGTTCAATAACAAATGCCATATAGCCAATATTATTTCAGTGATATAGCTATCATTTAGCTAGCAACTTGTAATACAGCCACACTTACGCTGTTTGCCGTTAAATTGTTTGCTTGTCAAAGCCGTGTTTATGCCAATTCCTTTTCTTCACTATTATAGATGCCATTTATTGTAAGAATTAGGACCAACTCAGGCAGAACTCCACCTTCAACTCGGATCACAACTATTTTTTGAATGTGTACTACTTAAATTCTATCATTTCACCAATTTTCATATACCTTATTATAAATAAATGAAAGAATTGATAATTTTATTTTAACATGAAAGTCTAGTAACTTTAGCTACAAGTTTACAGTGCTGTACTGCTGAATCCTGTGAACATCAGAATATTTGTTGGGACACAGTAGGTAGAATCGACTGATTTTAATCCTGTCTCTTTAGAAGAACTCCCACCAGTTTGCGTTTTTCATCTGCTGTACATTATCTGCGCACAAGAAACATAAATATCATTGAAAACAGACGAGATGAGCTGTACAGCGCCCGAAAAACTCCATAAACTTCACTAAATTTCTTTCTTTCAATAGTTACAGTATTAATGCGCACCTGTGCTACCGCCCCTTTTTCACGTGCAACGTTGACGTTTGCGCGCTTAATTGACTTGGATTCACATGACTAAATTGCTTCCGGTAAAGTACTAAATGCATTCCTCAGTTACCGCGCTTGCGATCGTGCCAACTCAACTTGGACATACTATAGCTCTCTTACTCTTTGAAATATATAAAGAAATTTAAAAAAATATATATATATATATGGTGCTAAAGCATTTCTAAATTGCTAAACTTAGCACACCAAGAGCCACAAGGCAAGCATCATCACATTCAGTAGAAGGCGACAAGGAAACCAAGTTTTTTTTAAAAGGACAAGAGATACAGAGAAGCAAGAGAGATAGACAAAGGAAGAGAAGGGAACCCACGAGCTGACGAGAATAATAAGAAAAACTGAGATGGCTCAGGAAAAAAGAGAGCAAGAGAGGAAAACCATGGATAAAAATACTTTATGCTACTGCATTCCTAACTTGCAAAAGTTAGTGCACCAAGTGCCACTGTGTGGCAAGGTGCTTGCTAGTTTATAATATCATTACTACTACTACAAGTTGATAGTACCAACAGATATATTACAATTTATTTTCAGCCTTCTTTACATTGGTTAGCATAAACTCACAACTATGACAAAGAAGAGTATTTCTATCTTGCAGGGCAGTTGAATATGTACATCCATAGTAGATCGACTTCTTCAAACTGCTTTAGCATGGATACAGCCAAAAGTTTGAAGTTTTTTCCTTCTCTACCAAGCACCTCACACGCACCAGCAGCAACACGATCCTTTCCTAATTAGCTACCAGCAGAAGCAGCAATTAGGAAAACGGTCCCCCTTGCCTTAATTAATGTATACTACGTACTAGGTGGGCGAATCCAGTAAAATACAGTATTTTGGGTGGGGTCCAGTCCGGATATTTAAAGTAGGACTCTAACTAGCGTAGGGAGGCGGCCTCCATTCTTGAAGACGGCGGCAGGAAAGGATTATGCATGGCGGAAGGTCAGCCTCCACTTCCTAAGGAGGTGAGCGCCCGTAGCTACTGAGTTGTGTTTTCTAGAAGTATTGGCTAGTTACCAAATTATCGTTTGTTCACTAAAACCAGTTTTGTCTATCAGATCAGTGTTTGCTTATTGTCTGATTGCAAGATTCAGTGTTTGCTAATTTATTAGATCCAGTGTTTATGTAGTTGCTGAATTCATTATTAGATCCAGTGTCTATTTATCTAATTACTAGATCCAGTGTTATGTAGATAACTTTTACAAAGTGAGAGGAGCTATGTTAGATACCAGTACAAATAAGCAGCATAGACTAAAAGTGTTTGATTCAGTTGACAAAAAATAAGCTTCTACTTTGTCTTTTTTATCAATCCAATTCATTAATTGAATGAATGAGTGGGTGTGATCAAGTGGATGTGTTTATAATGGCCGCACAAACTCAGTTTGTCTTCCTACTCCTCAGTTCAATGATGTTTTGTTTTTTTACAAGTCATTAGCTCTAATTGGAACACACGCACACACCATCTGTTCTTTTTGTAAACAGTGACAAACGTACATCCTTGCTTGATGCATTCTTTTGTGCAGCCATATTTAGACATTTGCATAACTGAAGCTTCTTTCAATTGTACTATTTTGTTACTT
>WLWD01005188.1_pt1 | contig 10839 bp, 9 predicted proteins | sample 6712731 | NCBI WGS metagenome assembly WLWD01 (sample SAMN12718690, study PRJNA576275) | sponge metagenome | isolation source: marine sponge | host: Mycale hentscheli | place: New Zealand: South Island, Marlborough, Capsize Point | collected 2014-11-01
AAAAGACTTTCTTAATGCTGTAGTATCAGAAGACAGTGGAGTCAAGCATAAAAGGCCGTGTTTTTTTTGAGAAAAACCGGTACTCTCACGCGTGTTTAAGGAGCATACGTACAATCCATACATATATATATATGTATACATACATCGAACATATACCCGATTTTGCATTGTCCACCCCTAATACTGTCTCGCTCACTCTGCTCGCTCGCCAATAAACAAACGTCCCCGATTTTCAATTGTGTTACCCCTGAGAGTGTCTCGCTCACTCCTCTCGCTCACCAATGACCCAAGGAATAATAGTCTCGCAAGCCAAACCCCCCTCCCACAGCCGTACAGAGTAGCATGTGCGAAGAGTTGGAAAAGGGAAGGAGGACAAGCCAGATCCTACACGGAGTGTTAAGGTCTGGCTTGCGAGACTAGAGGAAAAGGTCCATAATGACTAAGAGGAAAAGGTCCATAATGACCAAGGTAGTAGGTCCATATTAACCAAGGGACTAGGTCCATAATGACCCAAGGATAGGTCCATAATGACCCAAGGATAGCCCCATAATGACCAAGGGAGTAGGCCTGACCCAAAGGAGTCGCATAATAACTGTGGTAGAAACCAAGTTGGAAAATTTCTTTTGATGCAGCTCAAGAGATTAGTAGTTCACTGCCACTAGGTTCAAATCAAGAACACTAGATCTATACTTCATCAATTCCAGAGCTAGGCTATCAAACTTATGGACTAGTATAATGCCCCACATATGCATATATCTCAAGGTAAAAACTGAAATATAGACACACAGCATGTTGCCAAATGTAAAGACTGTATTATTTGTGAGTGGCTGGGAGCGAACATTCAAGTCATACTACATCATTTCATCCTGCACATCACTGGATTCAATTATCATATTTGTGGCATTATTAGTTATGAGTTGGTACTAATTGCATTTGCATAGGTTTCAGATTTCATGGTCACATTAGTTGATATGAAGTCATAGCCTTTAAAAAAATCAGCTTTTATTACTGCTGATTGATTCATTTTAAATATGCTCAGTTGCATTGCTTAAAGGTGAAGGAAACTTTGCCCTGGGCTGCTTAATGTTTCCGTTGTAAACAACCATCTAAGTAACAATTGCTGAAAGTCACCATATCAAAAAAAATTAACTTCTCTGATTCATAGTTGTGATAGGTTCAATGGAGTCAATACCACACACACTTTATTCACTAATGTTACAGTCCTCACAATACATCAGCAATCTCACTAGATAATGTGTATAATAAAATCTACTATGCTAACCATGATGTAACAGCAAGTCAGTCAGAGTCTGGTATCGGAAGCATCACAATTAATGGATGAGAGGGGGAGGGGGACACAGGAGCATGTGCCAACCCTTGTCCCCATTTTTTTAACCTCTTATGCATTAATTACCAATTTTGAGACATTAGAAATTGCCAAATTTTTGTGTTCATACTGATAGGAAGGGGTTCCCTAATTATTTTGAAGATAATCAATATATAATTATTTTATATAACTAGCACAAATCTCGGCATGGGGTTACATTTTTTCAATGGTACTTTTGTCCTTCTCTTCGTCCTTGTCATGTTGTGCCACCATCACTGCCAAGCTTTAAGGAGTTTGTCACTCTTGTTTACCATTAATGTCGCGAATGAGCTGTAGTCTGATCTATATTGGCAAATTTCTTCTGTCTCAGACTCATCAGACATCGCTAGCTAACTAAAACTAACCAACAGCCATTAACTTACTAAACAAAACAAGTACAGCTGTTCCCCTATCTACATCATCACATAAGACTCTCCCACAATAGGTAGTAAATAAGATCAGTTATATCTTGAAGGTGAGGGTTTCTTAACTACAGTAGTAATTTTTTTCTGGGATATATTTGCACATACAACTGCAAGAAAATAACCAAAAAATTGCAGGAATTTTTTTCCATGGTTGCCCTATAACCACCAGCTGTATTGTACCTTATTTAATGCTAGTTTGCCATATAACTGTAAATTTTCTCTCCACATTTTGTAGCTAGCAGTTGCAAATAATATAATTATTGCAGAATATATTCATAGATATTCACACACAGTCAACTAAAATGACATATTTAGAATAAAACGAGTAATAATTGAAAAGTGTATCTAGGCAAAATGCTAATTCAGAATGTTTGACTGATTTTATATATGAACTACAAATTTTGCAAATACAAGAAGCAGTTAGGGAAGCTCATTGATAATAGTTTTTGTTCATATCTACTAGGTTTCATGGACACTGTCTCCATTTCAGAAACCATTGAAGCAGGCCAAGGTAATTGTGTTCAACTCTTCACATGTACAACAGGCCCTATACATGGAAACTTATTTTGGTATGCTCAGTTTTCTAATGGATCAGAAATAAGATTTGCCAGAAATGATGGAGGAAATGCTGAAACTAATCCACCATATAATGAAATTACATTAGAAGGTGTCATAGATTATCATACTATTGTGAGCCGAGGAATTATGGATGGCAATCTTTTCACTAACTTTAATAGTACTTTATCATTTGATATATCACATTTGATACAATATAACTTAACTAGTATATCATGTGGATCAATAAATGTTAATAGTAGTGTGAGAAGTCCACAAATGGCTCTATTTGATGGTTAGTTTCCAATAAAATGTGCGCAAAATTAAGTTAATTGTATAAATTGTATATTACAATAATTATGGAAAAGATATACGTTGTTATATTGTTTTAGGCAAGCAGAAACAGTGATGTACAGAAAAGGTTTATATGAATATATATTCTTAAATATGTATGAAGCTATACTTGATAAATTGAACATGCCAAAAATTTAAACGTTTTTATTAAACAATGTGTATCATCATGACCTTATAGCTATCAATCTTTACAACTATAGAACGGTATGTATAGTGCTAGCTACTCAATGTACTTAGTATATTCGTTTTATAAGTTGGAATGGCACAGTAAATGTGCTTCAGCCTTCTTATTTTGATTTGCTTCCTGAACAAAGCCTAGCAAATGCTTAGCGAAGCAAAAAAATGTAATTATATCAAGTATTTTTATATAGCAATAATAGTATTAAAGTTTCCAATATATATTCTACAAGAAATTTAATGTTTTCAATCTCATTAATTGAATCTCTAAGTGCCTTTATTGGTGTCATGAAGAAGACACTATTCAAAATGTTAAATGAAAATAATATTAGTTTATATACATATCAATGCATGTTAGTGTGGCTGGTGTATTATATTAACACACTTACTTTTGAAAATAATTGTATTAATACTATCTATTGATTTGTATGTTGCTTTTAAGAAGCTGGAACTTATATAATACTTAAAGATATAGAAAAAAAATTTTTATACATTCATATTAGTAATAAAGGAAGTATGCTGGAACTAAATAGCTTAAGAAACGATTTAAGTTTTGCATCTACTACTGCTGGAATTAATATACTACTTAAAGATATAGAAAAAAAATTTTATTATACACTCATACATGTATTAGTAATAAAGGAAGTATGCCGGAACTAGATAGCATAAGAAACTATTTAAGTTTTGCATCTATTACCAAACAATTGCTGTAACCACAATAGTTGATCCCAATACGAAATATTGCCAAATGTTTACCTTTCTTCATTCAATTTTTATTTTTTTTATTGACTATCTGATATGAGCTGATTTTTTATTTGTTCATTTAGGAAGTGGTATATTTCAATTATTTCCAAGTAAAGATATGGATTCTTTAATATGCAATGGGTCAAACATTCCACGGAAATTGAGTGTTAGAAACTGTGTGATAAACATGACAAATAATATACTTGTATGGAATATCAATGGAACAACAGTAGTCCAATATGATTATGTTACAGAAGATCTCAAAAAGTCACCAAGTAGTTTAACAAATTATGTTATTAGCGCAAGCATTTTATCAAGACAGGATGATAGCGTGAGTATATCGTCACAACTCCAAAACATATCTGCTTTACTCCCAGGTACATCCGTCACATGTGGATCTTATTATTTTCAAAGCAATGTGTGGACTATATCACATGGTTAGTAAAATGTTTGGATGTACATTTAATGTTATTTCATATTTTGTGACTATTATACTTTGACAATACATGTTTAGGAGCATATAGTTTTAAATCCATACTAACCTAAATATCAAGCTATAATACCAAACAACTTGTGAAGTCTAATCTTAAGGGTGGCAATACACACTCACACACTTTAATTGCTGCAGGGTTTCATACAGGATTTGCGTTTAGGGGGGGGAAATTTGGGATTGTATGAAACAGTCCTTATTTTTTAAGTACTTCAATGAAACTAGTAAATGTAATATATTTAACAGCGTTTAATCTAATGAGGGGACATAGGAAAAACTTCTCTCCCCCTTCCCCCCACCTCCCACATCCAATCCAGAATTATTATTCAAAGATATTGTCAAAATAAGCAGAATTGCAATGAAAATCAGGTCAATTAACATAGAGCAAACAAATTTTGTAGAGTTAATAAACTTTTCCCTCCTTATTCCTCAACACCTCTGCTAAACAAGGACGATTTAATATCAGAGTGGGCTATATTCAAGAGAGCATTGCTTCAAGAAAGAGATGAAATTATGAAGTCAAAATCACTGGAGAAAGCACCAGAGTTCCAAGAAGTATTAGAAGAACTGAAACGTTCAGCTGCTTACACGGGAATTTTTTCAGAGACGTTTAAACTGATTGACATTATGCTTTCGATTCCAGTTGGTACAGCCACAGCTGAGAGATCTTTTAGTGAAATGAAACTCATAAAAACTAGATTACGAAGCCGGCTGACAGAACAGAACTTGGCACGGTTAATGAGAATTGCCATTGAAGGTCCTGAACTGAACGAAATAAACTTTAGTGAAATATTAGATATATTCAAACAAAGCAATCATAGAATCATACTTTAAGAGTGACTTTATTTAACGTGTCTTTGTTCTTATGGTATTGCTATTATGAAATTCAAATCTATTCAATAATTGAATGAGCAAAATCTTTGGGGGGGGAGGGGGGGAATTTTCTTTTGGGGGGGATATCCCAGGTTTCCCCCCCCCCCCCCCCCTCTATGAAACCCTGTGCTGCGATAGAATTATTCTCGCTTATTGAGTATGTGACCATATTTCTTTCATTCAAGCAATCAATGATGGAGTATCTGACAGGCCAATAGTGAAAACAGCTTAGGCACCCCACGCCATTCCATTCTGGAGACTTTGGGTCCAGTAGTTTTTTAAGGCCACATTAGTGTAAGCCTGCTTTTAACCATGGAATTATTGCTAAGTAGCTGGATATAGTTAAATTCATTGTTAGACATACCTCAATAATCAGCATTCACTGAGCCCACAATAAATAAATAGTTTTCTCAAAGTTTAATTAGAGTTCTGCCCATATTAGTCAATTTAATTAAAAGATTTCTTTAATGATTCAGTCATTTTCAGCTGAAATAATAGCAAATTTTCTTGTTTTAATTAACAATATTGGCTGTTACAGTGAGAAAATGGTTATTATTAAGGTATTTCTTTGTAAACATAGTGATTAAGCTTCTTCAAAATGATTTAACCAAGCGATGCATTCTTTAAAGTTAGGTGACATGTGTTACTGATATGTTCTATGCATACTGATAGCACTTCTATCTAAACTAATTTAACCTTTCTAGACAATACCACAAACTATTACAATGACTACACAACTACGAACTGATCAAATAGGTTTATATTACTAGTGAGGGAGCAGAGATTTTGCACAGCTATAAGGAGAACCCAGGTTTAAGTTATCACGAACAGCATATTGCTATATATTACAAGTTATATTAAGGGATTGACTAGAACCAAAAGTATACAGATCGTGTGTGAGGTAAAAAAATATAGTGTAAGTTTAGAATTGAATGAATAAGATAATGAATGTTTAAGTTTAATTATACAATGGACATGCTTGAAATAAGTACTGTGTTATCTAAATGTGATAATGGATATGAGCTTGTTTGTGGCAGTCTAGATCCTGAACTAACTTTCTTGAGGTAAATTTAATTCAAAAGTATTCCTTAAAGATTTTTTGAATGAAATTATTTCACGATTATACTCGTAATTCTTCAATCTATCTTTATACAATCTGTAAAATAGTTTAGTGCTCTATAGTTGTTAATTAAATTGAATTACTTTTGAAGCAGTGTGTTAAGTGTGTCCTATAGTAAGTGACTGGCCTGTACAAGACAATTGTTTAAGACCCAAACCATACGATTATGCAAGTTCTATTTAGCCATGGATTTTTTTTAAAGAATAACAATATTTAAGACAACATAAATTTTGATTGTTCACAAAGTAGAATACATGTGTATATGCATGTAGTAAGAAGACTAAATCCAATAATATCCAAATGCAGATTATGTACTAATATAATTATAGTATTATTTACTGCTATTAACATTTTTACTTTTATTATAGAGATATCAAATGAATTGAAAATAACATACACATCAACTTACAGTGGGATTAATGGAGTTTTAGAAAGTATTTTTCTAGAATGGAATGATACGGTAAGTTATATTCTTTTGGACCGTGTATTAGTGACCAATTATATGCATATTTTGATAGCTACTATAACAATTTCGTATCATTCACTATCAATAAGTACACTGTAAAAAAAGTGGTGGGAATATCCCACCAAACTTGGTGGGACAGCTTTGTCTCCACAGTCCCACCAAACTTGGTGGCAGAATCACACCAATATTTAAGTGTGAATGTCCCACTTTATAAGGTGGGAGAGTCCCACTATAATCGGTGGGAGAGTCCCACTATAATCAGTGGGAGAGTCCCACTATAATCAGTGTAATTTTCCCACTATAATCAGTGTAATTTTCCCACTATATTTAGTGTAATTTTCCCACTATATTTAGTGTATTTTTCCCCACTTTATTGTATCAAATTAAATAGATAGAACACGCACACAATAGCATTTAACATAATCATGAAAAAATATGATTTTATCACAGAACACAAGTTTAAATGTTTTTAAGACAAGCTATAAAATGCTTGACTGATGCAGGTAATTTAGAGTTCTTGTTCAAAAATACATACTCCATGAATGCATAAAAATTATTACACCCCTGGGGATAATGTATATTAAAACAAAAAAAAGCACTTAACAATAGAAGTGGTATGTTCTCTATAGGAGTGCACTCGCACACGATTACTTTATCCACCACAAGGAAAGCTTGCTCCCCACTCCAACACAATAATGTAAGGAGACTTCTGTCCCTTCTTGATAAAGCCGGAAACATCACCCTGCAAAGAAAAAAAAATCTTTTGTCAATTATATCAGCTTCAAATTTCCTAAAAATAAAAATAGATTATGCACAAAGCTAAGGCTTTTCACAACCATAAAACCCTGAGGAATGTACCCAACGCAATCCCAACACAATTTTATAAGCTGAAAACCGTAAACAACAAACTACACCTGAGGATAATAATCAAGTTAGAATATTAAGTGTCACTGGCAAATTCTGACTTAATGAAGCACCATAGGTGCGAACCCTCAGCGCCACTATACACTAGCTAGCTATTAAACCATTTCTCAGACCTATCAAGTATAAACAAAGGTGTGCAATGAAAACAGTAGATGTAAATGCGTCTTAATAATGGAATCCAACACACTCAGAGATAGTTTTAACACACAAGTCAAGTGCTTAACTTTTGAGCATAAAGAAAACTACCTTATGCTGCAAGAAATTAATAGCTCACATGATAACATGTGACAAAATGGGTGTTACCCACAAACATTCGTACCTATACGGAGCTGTAGCTTCGTGTTTTCTCAAAAAGTATCACAACAAAAGGTTTTAAATTGTCCTTCAAATTAAGTGCATACCTAAACAGTTAATTGTAAGTAATCTCCAAAATCAGACAGACAGACAACAGATAACTCTCTCACGCTGAGGGTAAATAAAGGTGGTCTGACAAAGTGTCAGATTGTGCTTATACGAGTAAGGTGACAAGGTTAAACACATATGTTCACCTGGCAAAAAGAATTTTTCTTACATGCATTAAGTAGCTCAGATTTTGACGGTTATGACCTTATTTTAAAATTGATATTTCATGGTGTAATTAGCTTTAGGCTTACCTGGCTAGGGCAAATAATTTTTCTATAGTCTGCTTTGTGTCGACTGTCAGAAATTAGGCTAGTGACCAGAGCCATTGTACTGAGAGAAGTGTTCCAATCTGCATACAGGTAAGAATAGTTAAACTCTAATAAAAGTGCACCATCAATAGTTACCATTTAACTGTATCTCAGCTTGAATAACGGCAAGAGATGGCCGGATTCCACACTCAAGTTCCACTTGCTTGAGGACTTTCGGTACCCAATTCTTTTTCCACTGCTCCACAATAGAGCAGGAATCACGTACGCTTGCATGCAGGTGGCTGTGGCATGCCATCATCATCACTGTCAGGAAAGGCTATAATAATAATAATAATAATAATGAAGCACCAAAGGTGCGAACCCTCAGCGCTGCTAGCTACATAGCCAGCTATTACAAAATAATCTCAGACTGAAAGAATAATTTATTATTTACTATTTTAATAGGGCATCAATATAGCTCGAGCAATGAAAACGGTTAATTGTCTGTAATCTCCAAAATCAGAGCGTGACAGACAGACAGAAAGACAAACAGACAGGACGACTACTATATAACCCTCTCGTGCATGCACACTGAGGGTTAATAATAAACAACAGTTTCACCATGTTATCTATACTTACAGTGGGCTCTAATTGGAAGAGTATCTCGGGATGATGACCCGGAGCTGCTCGTTTTCCCAGATTTCTTCCTGTTGCATGCAGGTGGCTGTGGCATGCCATCATCATCACAGTCAGGAATGGCTATAATAATAATAATAATATAATAGTAATAATAATAACAATTTCACCATGTTATCAACACTTACAGTGTGCTCTAATTGGAAGGGTATCGCGGGATGAAATAATAAAAACTAAATTTCACCACATGTGACAGTCTACGGGAAAATCGGGCACAACGCGGCAAGCACCAAATTGGACAATTAACAATTTTATGGTTTCTATCAATTTTTTACCAAAATATTTTTAATGCATATTATATGGAATGATAACCTCTGTCTCTGAGTCTGAGGATGGTACAGTGCATGTTCTACAGTACGACTGGGCGGAACACTTCCAGCCATACTTCAAGAGGGGAGCCTTCGATGGCATTACGTCACCTGATTTTCTCCTCAGGTACACCAGGCAAAGTTGGTTGTGAAGATGCGATGTGATGCTGAGGAGAAGACGCTCACCCTCCTCACAAAGAACCACCAAGACTGGAAGCCACGTCCCGAACAGCTACCCGAAGCGATTGAGCCACCAGGACTGCCACAGGAGAGGCAGAAGTATCTGCATGATAAAATCCGGGACTTTGTCCCGGATGCATGTAAAGACATTGTCTGTCCTCCACCTCATACTCAGACACCTCACAACCATGACTCCACACTTTTACCATCGACATCTCCTTCTCCCTCTCCACCATCCTCCCCCACCCAAAATAAGCCGAAAAAGTAGAGCCAACTAATTTTTTATTAAAGTTCTTATTAACTAATCATAATTACGTCATGATACAAACAATTGCAACTTACCTGTAGCTACTATGCCAACAGTATCAAGATTCAAGCTAGAATATCCTTGTATAGCAGCAAGAACCCCTGATCCCGGGCATTCATTGCCTAGAAAAACACGAAAGAGAAGATACGGAGAAAAAGGAGTAATAATGCAGAAAGCTATTACGAACTAACACTAGTACGAACAAACACTAGAACAAACAAACACTAGAACAAACAAGCACTAGAATGAACAAACACTAGAATGAACAAACACTAGAATAAACAAACACTAGTACTAACAAACACTAGTACGAACAAACACTAGTACGAACAAACACTAGAACGAACAAACACTAGTACGAACAAACACTAGTACGAACAAACACTAGTACGAACAAACACTAGTACGAACAAACACTAGAACGAACAAACACTAGAACGAACAAACACTACTACGAACAAACACTAGTATGAACAAACACTAGAATGAACAAACACTAGTACGAACAAACACTAGTACGAACAAACACTAGTACGAACAAACACTAGTACGAAAAAACACTAGAACGAACAAACACTAGTACGAACAAACACTAGTACGAACAAACACTAGTACGAACTAACACTAGTACGAACAAACACTAGTACGAACTAACACTAGAACGAACAAACACTAGTACGAACAAACACTAGTACGAACAAACACTAGTACGAACAAACACTACTACGAACACACACTACTACGAACAAACACTAGTACGATCAAACACTAGAATGAACAAACAATAGTATGAACAAACACTAGTGCGTGTGAGCACACAGTGGTATTACTAGTATGTGTGTGCACACAGTGGTAATACTAGTGCGTGTACACAGTGGTATTACTAGTATGTGTGTGCACACAGTGGTAATACTAGTGCGTGTGTGTACACAGTGGTAATAATAGTGCATGTACACAGTGGTAATATTAGTGTGTGTGTGTGCACACAGTCGTAATACTAGTGCGTACACACAGTGGTATTACTAGTATGTGTGTGCACACAGTGGTAATACTAGTGCGTGTACACAGTGGTATTACTAGTACGTGTGTGCATACAGTGGTAATACTAGTGCGTGTACACAGTGGTATTACTAGTATGTGTGTGCACACAGTGGTAATACTAGTGTGTGTACACAGTGGTATTACTAGTATGTGTGTGCACACA
>WLWD01004553.1_pt1 | contig 10837 bp, 9 predicted proteins | sample 6712731 | NCBI WGS metagenome assembly WLWD01 (sample SAMN12718690, study PRJNA576275) | sponge metagenome | isolation source: marine sponge | host: Mycale hentscheli | place: New Zealand: South Island, Marlborough, Capsize Point | collected 2014-11-01
AAAGAAGTACATACTCCCAATGACTTGAAATAAAACTGAGCCTATAGGCTCGAGGTTGATACTCTACCCAGCTCATATGCTGACCAAAAGCTAGCTATGAAAGATTAATAATTGGCAAGTAGTAAGCCGTGTGACTTTTGCTTAAAACAGTGTCACAGTATATTCCCACCACATTTGTTAAAAAAAAAAGCTCCCATCTTATGAAGGACAAATTGATACACACTAATGACTTTGATAGAGTATTATAAAGGAATTAAGAAGAATTAAGTTTGAGTCTTAATGATGATTTCATTTTGCAGGGTTCAATTATTGGAGGGTTTCTAGCTCAACCTGGCAGTAAATATGGCCCATTTGAAATCCCATTCTTTTGCCGCTTTCAGTTTCTTCTTCCTTGTCTTGTTGGTGCAGGAATAGCCTTAATATCTGGCATTAGTAAGTTTTGTAGAAAAAGCCATACTAATAATAACACACCTCTAATAGCTGATAAAATATATTCCAATTCAAAGTAAATATTAAATTTTCACATTCAATTACTGAAGAGTATTTAGTTACAAAAAAACTGTTTTTTTATGATATCATGAATAAAAATGGTTATAAGATGCACACCAAATTTTTGGTTGAGCAGAGCAGTGTTTAAAATTGGAAATGAAAAAGTATTCAAAATTAGATGGCGATGGCATTAAAGCAATTTTTGAAAAGTTGCGCACATGAATTTTATATCAGCTAATAGCTTACAGTGTTGTTCTCCAATTATTAATAAAAATTGATTCAATTTGATGTATTTTTATAAAAAAACATAATTGCAGGTGTAATATTGTTTGTGAAAGAAACACTGCAGAAAAAATCATCCTCTAAGTCTGATGGATTTAAACTACACATCCTGCACAACAGAAGCTCCAAACCCAAGTTGTACAAAGAGACATGTGCTGGTATGTGTAGCCACTATTTTAAAGTGTTCAGACAAAAAGTGTGGCTTCTCCTCACTCCACTCATGGAGACAAAAGTCATTGTGACTTTACTTCTGTACAGTCTGGGACCTCTCGCTTACTTAACAGCGGTGGAGGTAAGTAACCTCATTGTTCAGTCAAATATGGTTATTAAATGTAACAAAAAAAGACTGTGTAATGAAGTGCTTCCTTTACCATTGTGTTGAACCCAACTGATAATGATTTTAATGCTGCTTTATTTCCAGCTTGTACCATTGCTATTTGTGAATGACTTCCTTCATGGAGGCTACAACATGGATGACTCAGAAATTGGAGTCCTCATGCTTTTGTCCACTCTTGCTATCATTATAACTCAGGTATAAAGTAAAAATGTATACAAAAATAAAAACGAGAAAGAATAAAATGAGAAGAATTCTACTGTGGAGGCGTGATGTAATGTGTTATTATTTACCTTGTAATCTATTGTTTCATACCCAGATTGTCCTATACTCATTAATCTCAAAGTTCATAGGCTACCGATGGACATTCCGCCTCACTGCTATCTTCTTTGCTTTATTCACTATCATCATGCCATTCAGTACTCAGATCACAGGCCCTGTTCCTGCCAATCCTGCTGAAGCAAATTTCTCAGATTATTGCCAGCTTCCTAACTCCACAGAAATAATGTCAGTCAATGCCAACTCCGTGTGGAGGATTCCAATGATCACCTGGGTCATTCTTACCATCTTATATTCATTCCAAACCTTGCTAAGGTATATTATGAATTCATGGTTTGGGGTGGGGGGAGTAGCAGAGAAGGGGGGGGGGGGGGGGGGCGGGGGGGAGAGTGAGGGGTGGAGGCCATAAATGTTTACAGTGAATAATAATGTTTGCTGAAACTTTTCACAATCTTGAACACTATGTTGAATTATGTTGAATATAAATTAAAGTATTCTCTTTGTATGACATCTCAGGGCCTTTTTATAACTCTGGTTTACGTAATTTTTCCATTTGGTTTAGAGTGTTTATTTGTTTGTTGTTGTTGTTATTTATTTAGAGTGATGTATTCTACTGGGACTATAGTCATGTTTGGCAGTGCTGCATCGGTACGTGATTCATACAATAAAGATTCTAAAGCTATGTTCAGATAAAAGACTAATTAAAAAGTGTTCCATGACAGTCAATACACTGAATTGCACCAAGTTAGCAGAAATGTCAATGTCATTTGAGCATACAATATTTTCTTGATGTTGCTTGGTTGGGCTATAAAAGAAATGTTTCTAAAAGCTAGTGCCTGAATAATAAGGTTTAGCATTGATCACTTCTATATCACTGTAGACAAAATGGTTGGTTAAATTTTGTTACATATCCATGTCGCTGTAGCTAGTATTACAAGTGGATGAAGTGTTTTCATGGAAGTAATTATAATAATAATCAGAAATGCTGATGTCTGTGTTTATTACGTGTGTAGCCAAAGTCCAGGAGTTTTGTGAATGGAGTAGGACAGTCATTGTATGGGGTAAGTGCCATCATTGCGCCACTAGCGTCCGCACCCATTCTGGCCTGGAGCGAAAATAATGGTAAGTTTAGATAAACTAACACAGAATGATCATATTAGATTCCAAAACCACATTATTATGCTTAAGGATGTCGTCAAGATCATCATTCTACATATGCATGTTACTTAACATAGTCACATGTGTGGAGCATCACGAAAACACTACCAAACATATGACAATTATGTAAAGAATTTAGGTGGATATTATGTACAAACACACAAATACACACACTCATTACATTGTGCCTCTTTTCTAACCAATCCTATCAATTGTTACACAAAATATAAGTACATAATTAAGCTTACTTTTGTCTAGATAAAATATATTGGTTAAAATGATCACTAACAAAAAAATAATGCTAACCAATACATAGTAGTGCCACTACTAATGGCTATTGTTACATGAGCTTTTGCTTTAGATTTTAGGTGGCCATTAAACTACCACTTTGTCTTTGATCTTGTGGCAATCTTCTTGCTTTTCACAACAATTTTCAGCTTCTTAGTGCCGAAGTCCATTGAAGATGATAAAAGTGCTACGAAGAATACCACAGAGAATGATGAAGAGGCAAAGGAAAAGGAAGATATATTGAAGTCTTTTACTATTGACAGTAATGATGAGGACTCTGAAGAATTCTATGAATAATACAAACTGATCGAGTTATACTGTTTAAGTTGCTAGGAGTCTATGAAGAAGTCTGTGCCATAGCATTTTTAATATTCAATTTTTACTGATAAGTTTTTCATGAAAATAATCCTTGACTAACTAATTAATTAAACCTGCAGTATTAGTTGGTTGTCCACCTTCCAATATGGTGTCACAATAGAAAATGAATACATATAATGTAAGTTTCTGTAAGGAACTTCTGTTAGTGGCAGTAGTGCTCTATACAAAAAAAAAATGACTGGTTGCAGCTGGTTAATGTGTACTTAGATAGGCTATAACTATAATTGAGCAAACAGTACTGCATGCTGAGAGATGCATTGGCTACCCACCTACAATGGTCCAGGTGGGATGCTCAGGTCTCCGCTAAAGTATAAGGACTGGACAAACAAACCTCTCAGCAATCCCTCTCTTTGCATAACTATCCTCAAGGAGCAATACTGGGGCAGCTTTAAGCTTCTTTTCATTCGTACATTTTTGCATACATTTTTCATTAACTCATTTTGGCATCCTAAACACAGATGAATATTTTTTTTTGTTCTCCACTTCTTAAGCATGTGCAAATCAAAGAGATTTATTTAGCTTGTCTTAGATTTCAAACTAGCTACTTATTGACTTTTTACATTGTGTATATGTCAAATACAGTTTGAACAAAGAAGGATTCTTTTTTCTTTTCTTGATGTATGGTATTATAGCCAGCTAATTATTAACTTGAAAACATCATAGCCCACCTGCCAAAGGGGGGAATGGTTTATAATCTATTACATAGACATAAGAAACACTGTTAAGATGTAATAAACATTGCTAGAATGAAGACATGTGATCTAGATAATCAAACTACCGCATAAAAATTATGAAACTTCTGCTGTTGTACAACAGTGACTAATGATAATTCTGATAATTCTGGCTTTGCAACATCAACCACTAAGAATTACAGTTATAATCCTGTCAAGGTGTAACCGCCATAAGCTAGTAACTTCATTCACACATTAAAGGTAATTGCTAAAGCCTTGTGCTTTATTACACCAGTCAATAATGTTTCCCTCAACTGTTACTATCACCATTGCAGGACTGAATGATTAATAGTAGTCACCGACTATCTACTAAATTGGTCATGATCACTAATAATACTGTTATGCATAGGATATCACTATACCGAATAAGACTGGTACAGTACCTTTAAAAAAGCTGCAGGGTGCAAGCCTTTTTGGGGGCAGCTCTACTTATTTACACTGTATTGAAGGACGTTGGCTCTCTCTGTGATTCTGATTAAGAATGGTAGCTAGTATACTTCTCATACAACCCATGGCACCCTCCAATTCATTTTTCTTTTAAAGCTACAGTCTTGTACTCCTGGCTTTCTCAAGTAGTCTTACTTAGGAACTTGCATTCAACCTTATGACTTCAAGAACTCCTCCACTGAAAACTAAAATTGCACACGATACTTTCTTTTCGTTTCTTTCCTTTTTGTTTGGTTTTATTTATTTATTTTTATATTTATTATGATATGAAATTTAAGGAATGAATAAAGTACAATTTCAATCATCCGGGAGTCTGATGTTGTTCTGGCTGGCTGACTTCTTTGCCTGAAACAAATCAAACATGCTGTTGTAAACGCTTACAAAGATCACAGATATTAATGTAGTTGGCATTACAGCTTTAAGTTGACCTTATTACAGAGATTTGGTTATTGTTAGTGTTATTGCTACTGCTGTAAATAATAATAATAATAATAATAATAATAATAATAATAGTAGTAGTAATAATAATAATAATATTACTTTGTTATTGTTGTTGTTATGATTAATTATTCTTGTGCTATTAGGAAACTATATGTAGTGGTATTAACACTACAATTATGATTCTGGTACTATTACTATGACACTGAGATGATTTTAATTGAAAGTACCTAAACGAGTACTATGATGATTACTATGCTATCATTATAGTATTGTTATGATTATGATTACTAGAAATATGAAGGTGTTTGAAATAATGGTGATGATGATAATGACAATGATGATGATAATGATGATGATGATGATGATGATGATGATGATGATGATGGTGATGACGATGACTGTGATGACGACTATGATGATGACTATGATGACGATGACTATGATGATGATAAATTATGATGGTGATGACCATGATGATGGTGATGACCATGATGATGATGATGACCATAATGATGATGATGACCATGATGATGATGATGATGACGATGATAATGATGATGATGATGGCGATGATGGTGACTGTGATGATGACTGTGATGATGACCATGATGATGATGATGATGATGATGATGATGATGATGATGATGATGATGATGATGATGATGGCAATTGTTATGACTATCACAATTATGAGATGACAAACATATTCAAACGGTGATTGTGATGATGATGATGATCATCATCATGATTATTAATACCACTATTATCAGTACCACTATGATTGTGATGCATGTATTAATAGGATACAGTGATCATGATGATGATGACCGTTACTGATACACCAATAGCAGTACTATTACAATGGATTATGATGTGGATGATGATGATGATGGACTATTATAATAATTGTGATGGTTCTGTGATAACGACAGGAAGATAATGATTACGACACGGTGATGGTACTGATAACGATGTAACTATTATGATGATCATATTTTATAACAGTAGTAGAACTATTAGATGGTGATCATGAAGATGGTAATGAACATGATAATGCTATTTGTTATTACCATTACTATCAATGATATAAGCACTATTATTATTACTATTGTTACTACCACTACTACTATCATTATAAGTACCGTTACTATTACTATTGTTACTACCAATACTATTATTACAAGTACTGTTATTACTATTATTATTACTACTACTACTATTATAAGTACAGTTATTATTACGACTGTTGCTACTACTACTATTATTATTATAAGTAGTTATCATTACTGTTGTTACTAATACTGCTATTATTATTATTAATACTGCAATAGCTAACCACAATTCTGCTATTGTGGTAACTGTCGCCACCATTCATGTTGTTATTACTGTTGTTATTATTATTGTGGCTTTTATTTGTATTACTATTACTTTTGCTGTTATTATTATTATTATCATTATTATTATTATTATTATTATTATTATGTAGTCGTAGTAGTAGCAGTACTAGTAGTACTACTATTCTTATCACTGTCATTGAAATTATTATTATTATAGTAATAGTAGTAATACTATCACTATTACCACCACAACAACTACTGCGAGTGATAATAATAATAATATCAATGAATTGATCCATTAACATAGGAATGGTTATTATGTATTTTATTCGTTTATTTATTTTTGGGGTTTCATCTAGAACAGTGATGTCCAGCATGCACACGCCACTGTTTTTGTTCCCTAATAATTCTACCAACCTCTTCCACAACAACTTCAAAGTCCTCTTCCATTGCAATGGCAACATCACCAGAGCGCGAGCACAACACCTGTAACAACAGATCAATGGTTAGGCTGACCGTTAGAGACAGCAATGCAGTGTCTCACCTCGTCGGTGCATGGATACTGGTACTGAGTGCCCACGTCGGCCACCTGGATGGGTTCCCAAGCGTACTCCTGAAATTTGTCCATTTCTTTTTCTGCTAATGGAGCGGGGCTGATTCCAAAAATGCTTTCCTGGAGGTTGGAAAAGACAATATTATAATGCAAACAAAGACATGCATTCTAGCCATAAGCCAAATGCAGAAGAAGTGAATCAATTATTATGCATGGTTGGGACTAAGACACTGTACAGTGCAGAGGCTTGACTCAATCACTTTGTTGGCTAACGAGAAGACATACCTGAGAACGAGATTGGTTGATCTTGCCTTGAGACACAGGTTCCCAGAGGACTCCCTGCTGACTTGGCTCCCACTGTTTACAGAGGAAAATAAAAAATTAAAAATGCATTGCTAACCATGCCAATACAACCCAATAGACACGCTTTACTTGAAAGTTAATACTTACCATCAAAGTTTCTCCGTGTATTTCTGCAGTCACAACAATCCTATGCGAAGTTTTGGGGGCAACCAGAGGACCCTGAATAAAATAAAAGCTTGATAACCGTCAGCATTGGGAGACTTTAACCACAAGCAATAATCACCAGGTAAACCTGGCTGGCCATATAGCTTCCAAATGATTAGTTAGTTAGCTCACCAGAGTACTGTCTGTGGGAAACTGTGTGCCTACGCATTTCTTTAAAGTACCGTCGTTGCTCCAAAAGTACTCCATGGTATCAAAATACTAGACACACAAAGCACAACAATCAATAATAAAATGAATGATACCGACATCGCTGCTTGGTAGAATTCGTACCCACACAGGTAACTAAAATACTACCAACCCCTTGGTATATAGCTACACCCAGTACCACCCACGCTTACGTAATCCTCTTCGCACTCGCTGACGACGTCGTCAGGGTCCAGTCTATAAAACACGTTCAAAAAAAAATTGTGAACCCAGGCTCAGTGCGTATTGGATCAACTCACTCGAACCAGGGTCTGCCGCCGTAAGCGGGTTTGAGGTCTGGCTCCGGCTGGGCTCCTCCTGCAAAATATTTATGTTCGTAGGAACTCAGCTCAACAGACTTGCACGACCTGCAGTAGTATCCCATTAGAGCCACCAATGCGGTCAGTGCCACGACCAAAAGAATGGCCAATGTCAGCAAGTGCCACCAGTGGCCAGGCCAACCCTTGCCGGTGTCTAAGTGAGGGAGGAAAATATAATGACACTCACAGGCCAGAGAACGTTTTTGTCTCTGCTTACCCGGAAAGCAGTCCTCAATGCTTCCCCCAGAGAATTCTTTTCGGTAGTAAGGTTCAAAGTTGTCCATTAAAACAACGGCCTCAAATTCCGCCATATTGGGAATGTTCACCGTTATGGAACCTTTTGGAATTTCTCCGGTCATCATTTTCCTTTTCCCCTTTAGGAAGTAGTGGCATCCAGACAAGTTACGTCTCCTGCCACAATCAATGTTGTAGTCGTCACCAACCGAACGACACAAAGTGTCCGACAATGCGGACACACCTGCAAGGACAACCAAATAATAACGACAATAGAGAAACTGAAGGAATGAACGAGTAAGTAAAGGCCGGACACACGGGTATTACAAGTCGTATACCCATCCCCTTCTCAACTAGCTGTGCTGTAATGGTAACTTTGAACAAGATTGACCGAGTACTGAAGTGGAACTAAGCCAACCATATTTATGGATAATTACAACAAAAACTCCTTACCTTTGCTCCTGCATACAGGAGCCTGGACAAGCCAAAGTGCAACACAGATCAATCCGACTGCTACAAGCGCCATCGACCCAACACCACCAAGTACTATCCGAAAAATAGCACGGCCAACGCTAGCGTTGCGAGGGCTTTTATGGCGCAGGGCTGGCGGACGCTGTAGCGGTTCAAGCCTAGAGCAGACCCCCCTTTACCCCTCTTAGCTGGCTCGTACGGATTTAGCCTTTGTGGTTTTTACACTGTGGGCCCAGCCTGCTCCGCAGTGAAAGGATCATAATTGGATTATGGGCTGAAAATTCAAAGATAAAGCGTAGTGTAACCTTTTGGTTTCCCTTCCATTTGGCTGCATCCTGGTTTTGCTGTTGGTCTTGTTTTCCTTTGTACCTTTGCAGCTGCTGTTGTTGTTGCAGTTGGTTTTGCTTTGCTTTTGTTCTGCTTTGTTTTGCAGTTTTTTTTTGCTTTTTTTTTTAATTTTATTTTACTGGGGTGGTGGTCATTCTTGCAGATTTTTCTCTGCTGGATAGGCCTGATTGGACGACTGGCAAAGGTAGGAACAGGTCCAACTTTACTCTTTTAATTGGACTGCCTCAAATTCTCAGTATTTGGACTAATCGAGAAAGGCAGCAGTTTCAGTACCGGGGCTAGTTGCAGCGCACTACAGGCGTCTCTGCTCTTTTGCAGACCTGGCCAAATGAATTCTTCTTACCAGCTAACGATATTCATAACGGACCGACCTATTGACGAGCGGTTCGTCGGCAAGGCGGCAAGCCTAGTGGTCCGATAAGGTCTAGTCTACAGAACAATGGGGAGGTCCTAGTCGGCCCTTTGGTGTGGAATAAAATAAGTGGAGAACAATGGAAAAGCCTTTCATCTCTCCTTTGAGGACTTAAAAAAAAAAAAAAAAAAAAAAAAAAAAAAGAGAGCAATATCAGAACGATGCCAGCCAGTGGCACTGGTATCCAACCTGGAGTCAGCCATGCAAAGAGGGAGAGAGAAAGACTGGCAAGAGCAGTATTTGTCTGCCCTTGCATCAGTAGAGTAGCTATAATATAGTAACAAGCTAGCTATCTAGTAACAAACTAGTAACAAACTAGCTAACAAACTAGCTATATAGTAACAAACTCAGCACAGTCCGATTATGGTACTTGATACTTTAACAGGGTGGGAGGTGTTAGCTCAATAACTGTGAGGGGGTGGGGGGACCTTTTACCCGGCTGCACTCGTTAAGGTAGTTAATTGAAAGAAAATCTACAGCAAGTTGTACGATAAACTCTTCAACTGAGGGTGACTGGCTACACCCTAGGCTGGTGGCACTCCCACAGTCACCTGCTGCAGCCTACCTCCAATACCCTATCGATTTCTTAAGTGAGCTCTGGGCTGGTATTTTAAGAATACTCGTAACTCGTTCCACTACTCCAAAAAAATTAGATCCTGGGCAAGACTTTTATAGCTAACTAGCTTACTGCAGTCATTTATTGGCCCAACCCTCTCCAACTTTTACATCTTGGACGCCTAGGCAATACGGTCTGTCCAGTGTTTGGAAGAGACTCAGATTCCAAATTCTTCGATCTGTAAAACGCTGTGCCTTTTACATCCTGCCAACACTCCCATATTACTTGCAAGAATCCAAGGCTGGGTCAAAATTTCAACCTTGGCTCCCACCTGGAGATTGGATTCACTGACCACAAGTTTCGTTCGCTAACTAAGGGGTCACTGGAGCAATGTGCAGCTGCAGGGTGCAAGCTTTTTTAGGGGAAGCTCTCCTTATCTAACTGTATTGAAGGACATTGGCTCTCTCTGTGATTCTGATTAAGAATGGTAGCTAGTATACTTCTCATACAACCCATGGCACCCTCCAGTTCATTTTTCTTTAAAGCTACACTCTTGTACTCCTGGCTTTCTCAAGTAGTCTCACTTAGGAACCTGCATTCAACCTTATGACTTCAAGAGCTCCTCCACTGAAAACTAAAATTTGCACATGATACTTTCTTTTCATTTCTTTCCTTTTTGTTTGGTTTTATTTATTTTTATCTTTATTATTTATTATATTATATGAAATTTAAGGAATGAATAAAGAACAATTTCAATCATCCTGGAGTCTGATGTTGTGCTGGCTGGCTGACTTCTTTGCATTTTTGTTTGGTATTATTTATTTATTTTTATATTTATTATAATATGAAATTTAAGGAATGAATAAAGTACAATTTCAGTCATCCGGGAGTCTGATGTTGTGCTGGCTGGCTGACTTCTTTGCCTGAAACAAATCAAACATGCTGTTGTAAATACTTACTAAGATCACAGATATTAAAGTAGTTTGCATTACAGCTTTAAGTTGACCTTATTACAGAGATTTAGTTATTGTTAGTGCTATTGCTACTGCTGTAAAATAATAATCATAA
>WLWD01000035.1_pt1 | contig 10825 bp, 15 predicted proteins | sample 6712731 | NCBI WGS metagenome assembly WLWD01 (sample SAMN12718690, study PRJNA576275) | sponge metagenome | isolation source: marine sponge | host: Mycale hentscheli | place: New Zealand: South Island, Marlborough, Capsize Point | collected 2014-11-01
CCGCCGGGGCCTCATAGCCAGTGTCGATGGCAAGCCGCGCGATCTTCAGATGCGCGCCACGCTCGTGCGGCCACGTCCGGCCGAGCAGTTCGGTCAGGTCGCCCCAGGCCTCATGCCGGTCGGGGCCGCCCTCGATCACGATGTGATCGAGCAGCCAGCTTTCCAGCCCACGGCCCCAGGCCCAGACATCGACTTCGATCCGGTCTTTCTGGACGTCGGCCCCAGCGGTCAGGAACAGCCCGCCCGCAGGCACAATGCCCGGTTTCCAGTGCTCGCGCCGGTCGTAGAGCCGCTGCCAATCCGGCGCTTCGCCGGTTTCGACCCAGGTCTCGCCGAGGATCGTGTTGCGGAAGGCCTTGATCGCTTCGTCCGATCCTTGCGCCGCATCCCACGCCCGCACGATCCGCTCCCAGCTGAGCCAGCCGATGGGTGAATAGAGCGCGGAGAGGTGGTAGCCGACCGTGTTGGGATCGGCCGCCGTGGCGGTCGGTCGCCATTCGCCAGCCTCCAGCATGGCCGTCTTGTTGTGGTCCGCGATGGGCGTCTCACAGTCCTCACAATGATATTCCGCCGTTTCCGGCTGTCCCTTCTGCCAGCGCAGTCGTTCGAATTTAAGCCACTGCATCGCGCCACAATGCGGGCATGGGACGAAAAACCGGCGCTGATCACTGGCCTCATAGTCCCGTTCAATCCGGCTCATCCCGCGAATGGTCGGGGTTGAGACCAAGAACACCTTGCGCCGGTGGGCGAAGGTCAGCGAACGCGCTTCCGCTAGCGTAACCGGATCACCCTCATCGTCGGCGGACGCCGGATAGGCATCGACCTCGTCGAGGAAAATGTAGCGCGCCGGGGTCGAGCGCAGCCCCACGGCCGAGTTTGCCCCGGTCATGATCAGGATACCGCCCGCGAATTCCTTGGACAGCATCGTATTGCCCGCGTCGCGCGACCGGGCCGGTTTTACCCGTTCCCGCAGTTCCGGACTTTCATCAATCAGTGGATCAATCCGTTGCCTCGAGTTCCGTTTCGCCAGTTCCACCGTCGGCTGGACGGCCAGCATCGGCCCCGGCGCTTGGTGGATAGCGAACCCAATCCAGTTGTTGCCGGCCTCGGTCGCGCCGACCTGCGCCGCCTTCATGAACACGATCCGCTGTGTCGGGTCGCCGGGCGACAGCCGGTCCATGATTTCGCCCATGTAAGGCGTGCGCGCCGTGCGATACCGGCCCGGTTCGGCCGAGGCACGCCCTGACAACATCCTGTGCCGATCTGCCCATTCCGAAACCGTCAGGTCCGGATCCGGCGTGAGGCCTGCGCCCCAGGCGCGCAGGATTTCCACCGCGCCGTCGAAGTCGTCCTCACCGGAGATCGGGTTTGACCTCGGCAAGATCGTCGAGCTGGGCACGGACATGTTTCTCCAGAATCTTCTGCATCGCGGCGGGCTCCACACCCAGATCGGCCGCCATCAACGCCGCCGCACGCGCGGGCCAGTTGACCCAAACGTCACGCTCCTGCCGCGCCAGCCGAAACACCAGCGACAGAGCACGCGCCCGGTCGATCAACTCGCCCTTCAGCTTATGCAGCCGGAGACGGCGCTCCTGCGCCTTCAGCACTTCATTGGCCGTCTTGGCCTGCAGAAACGTGGTGCCACTGCCGACGGGAGGTGCGGCCATTCCCTGTTCGCGCAACGTTTCGCCCACGGCGGAAACCGCCGCCTCCGGGACCGGTTTGAGTTTCGGCTTCGGTGCCTTGCGAGTTTTGGACGGGTCGGTCGCCTCCGCGCGCAGAGCATCGCTGGCTGCCGCGTCAATGCTGCCATCGGCGTGTAGAACCAGCCGCCCCGTCGCCTTGGCCTTCTGGATTGCCCCGCGCGAGAGGCCGACGCGGGCGGCGTATTGGCGCTCGCTCAGACCCTCCATGGCGCGCTCCGATTATCATTTAAAATCATGTGCTTATGTAGTTGATAAGCCTCCGCACCAGAGCGAACGTGATCTCAAGAGAACGATGCAACTCACAACGGAGCCACCAAGATGACCCGCCTGAACCCGATCACCACACCCCGCCACCAACTGCGCGCCGAGAAGGCTGCGCGGAACCGCGAAGCTGCGATCAACGCCTTCCTTGGCAAGAAAGCCGAGATCGACAACATGCTCGCCCGGCTTCAGAGCCTCAGCGACGAGCACTTCAACTGCCACCCCGACGAAATCAACTGGGGCCATGTTGGCACCCTTGAGCATTACGCCAGCTTGCTGAAGCGCATCACCGACAGCGCCTTCAGTGAAGGCGAGCACGCGGAGTAAGCGCCATGGAAACCAGCACAATTCGTATCGCAATTCGAAAACTGCCCGATCAATTCGATCGCAGCCGCATCAGCGTAGTCCTTGACGAGATCGAATGCGCCTTGATGGACGACGGTGGCGTTTATGTTCGCGCCTACGCCGACAGCATGACGATCACCATCGAGGTGCCCACCAATCAACTGATCGACGCAGCCGCCTGTCTGAAAGACATCGGTCTGGTCTGAACTGCACAGACCTCAAGATACGCCCCGCACTCGCGGGGCCTGTCTCGGTAGAAGGACGCATGTCGCGATCCTCAAATACTGGAGACACTTATGGCTCAGAAATCCACACCGAAAACAACCGCGACGGCCCCGCACCCGACCAAGCAGCAGATCGTGATTGACCTCCTGCGTCGGCCCGAAGGTGCGACCATCGAAGAGATCACCGCTGCCACCGAGTGGCAATCGCATACGGTGCGCGGCGCCATGTCCGGCGCGCTCAAGAAAAAGCTTGGCCTCGCTATCACCTCGGAAATGGTGGATGCGCGCGGACGCGTCTATCGTATCGAAGACTGATCCCGCGCCGCTGCACCGCCGAAGTCGCGGCGGTAAGGGAGTCTTGCGCGAACAGAGCCGTCGCTTGTCTGGAGCGGCGGCTTTGTTGATCGGACCCGGATTGCCTCGAAGACCCGCCGCAGGACATAGGACCGCACGATGCTGACGACGGTAAAGACCGCCCCCATTTGCAAGTTCTGCGCCAGCGTCGTGTGCAGCCCAAACATCGGGAAGATCAGGATCTGCGTCAGCACAGCGACGCCGTAGCCAACCGTGACATTCGCAATCGCTTCACAAAATGACATCAGACGGGATTGCTTCATTGGCTACCCCGCTCTGAGCGCAGATCATCAAAACTGGTCCCGGCGCCTTCAAGAACAGCGTGCTTGCCAGTAAACTGCTGCCACCGTTGAACAGCCACATCGACATACGCCGGATTAAGTTCAATCCCGTAGCAGACCCGCCCCGTGGTTTCCGCCGCGATTAGCGTAGTGCCCGAGCCCATAAAAGGCTCGTAGACAGCTTGGCCCGGACTGGAATTGTTCAGGATCGGACGGCGCATACATTCGACGGGCTTCTGGGTGCCGTGTACGGTTTCCACGTCCTGATCCTTGTTCGCGATCTGCCATAGCGTCGTTTGTTTGCGGTCGCCCGCCCAGTGGCCCTTGCCGGTTTTCTTCACCGCATAAAGGCACGGTTCGTGCTGCCAGTGATAATCACCGCGGCTCAGCACCAGCCGATCCTTGGCCGATTGCCAAGCTCCAGCCTTATGCGAAGAACGCAAAGATGCATGGCGCGGATCAGGTCGCATGCAGCGCGCCATGCCAGACATAGGCCACATCGCCAGGGAAGAGCGCCCAAGCCTCGCGCCAGTCAGCGCGGTCATCATTTAGCACCTTGCCGGTGCGCTTTGTGGCCGCGGCTCCTGCCTTGTTGCGCCAGCCGGGATCATAGTCGACGCCGTAAGGCGGATCGGTCACCATCAGCTGCGGCTTCACATCACCGAGCAGAAGCTCGACATCGGTGGCCACGGTCGCGTCACCGCAGAGCAACCGATGCTTGCCGAGCAACCAGAGATCGCCAGGGCGGCTGATTGGGGTCTCGGGGGCCTCGGGAACATCGTCCTCGCCCTCGCGGGAGGCTGTTTCAGGATCAACGTCTCCGGCCAACAGCGCTTCGAGTTCAGCGTCATCGAAGCCGATGAGCGAGAGATCGTAGTCCTCTGCCAGCAGGTCGTTCAACTCAGCCGATAGCAACGCTTCATCCCAGGACCCTAGTTCCGTCAGTTTGTTGTCCGCAATCCGGTAGGCCCGACGCTGTGCTTCGGTCAGATGTCCCAGCACGATCACGGGGGCCTCAAGCAGCCCCAGCTGTGTGGCGGCAAGCACACGGCCGTGGCCTGCGATCAATTCTCCGTCGTCCGCGACCAGGCAAGGAACGGTCCAGCCAAACTCGGCCATGCTGGCCGCGATCTTTGCGACCTGATCCGCGCCATGCATCTTTGCGTTCTTCGCATAAGGCTGGAGCTTGGCAATCGGCCAAGTCTCGATTGCGTCGGGGGCAAAGCTCAGGGTCATAATGTTCAGCTCGCCTCAATGGGGTGGACCCCTGGACTCCGGATACAAACAACCAGCTTGGACTCCACGAAGGGTCCAGCGGCGGCGAAGGCATCCAGCTCCAAGGGTTTGTTTAATTGTGGTTTTTGTCAGATCACGGGTGGATACACGCTGGGGTGGCTTCCCAAAAAACCAGCCCTGTCACTAGCGATATTGCGCGCCTCGCCCCCCCGTATACGTTTGGGGCCAGGAAGGACCCGCGAATTCAGTGGGTTAGTGCGCTGGATGCCAGCTGGACCCCTGGCTGGAAACCAGAAGCCAGCGAAGTGTCCACCAACAAAAACGGGGAGAGCCGTCTTCCAACGCACTCTCCCCATTATGCCCTACGGATAGCACGAAACTGTTGCATGTGTCGAACACAAAAGTGTTGCAACATATTGGAGTCGTTCAGACATTCAGGCGCGACGCGATCTTGGTCAATGCGAGCTTGTGCTTGCGCCATGCCGTCGTGCGGTCAACGCCAAGTTCACCGCTGATCTGCTTCCAAGGCACACGCGCCGCCCGAGACCAGATCAGCCTGCGCTCGGCCTCGTCAATCCAAAGCACCCAATCGAAGGTCTGCTCAAGCCGTGTGATCGACGCCGCCGACGGCCAGACCCGCATAGGCTGCGGCTCCATCGCAGCGATCTCACGGCTGGTCCGCGCGATGTCAGGCCAGGCGTTGAAGTACCCCTTTGCCTTGACCGCTGGCAGCTTGCGCAGCGTGCGGAACGCTTCTTCGAAATGATCCGCGACATCGTCGGCGGTCCATGTCTTTTTCTCACCCATGGCGCACCTCCCCAACGGGGCGTGGCCCATAGAGTTTTGTGCCTAATTGCTCGACCAATTCACGTTCCGGCCAGGTCAGGCGCTGATCGTCGATGCTGACAGCCAGCACACCCTGTTCGTGCCAACCGTCCCGTTTGACCTGATCGGGATCACGGCGGTGTCCGCCATAGCCTTTGGGGGTAAACCTCATGCCACACCTCCCCGGGTCTCAATGGCCCAGTGCAGGATGGCGATAGCATCTGCCTCATTGTCATCAGCGGGGCTGAACCCACGCGCCCGTGCGGCGGCGATCATGGCGTCCTTGTTGGCGTTGCCCTTGCCGGTGGCGTGATGCTTGATCGTGCCCACCGGCACGCCCTCATAGGGAATGCCCCTCAGCTCGCCCCAACTGGTCAGTGAGGCCATGAGGCCTCCATAAACATGGGCTGCGTCAGTACCAGCGTGGCGGCGAACTTCTTCGAACCAGATCGTTGCAATCGGTCCAGACAGCCGATCAAGTTCCGTTAGCCAGTTGGTGAACCGCAGATAGCGCATACCACCGCCATCGTAGCGGCCGGGCTTGAAGCTGGCGGTGCCGCTGGTGATCAGGCAATCAAAGTCACGGATGGCCCAGCCGGTGGTCGTGCCCAGATCGAGCGCTAGTATGCAGCGCGGGGTTTGTTTGGGTTGGGTCATGCAGACCTCCTCTTCGATTTGATGAGCAAGGCGAGAGGGCTGGCCGGTGAAGGCTGCGGTCTCGCCAGGCCCCGAAGGGTGGTCTGGTCAGGTAAGGCGCAGGGCGACGAGGCCGCCCGGCAAATCTTTCAAAACATTCAGGGAAGGCTCTTGAAAGATTTCCGCCCCTAAGTCGTTGTCCTGTATGCATAATATATAATCTTTCAATTATTCAATATTTCAATAGGTACCTCTCTCCTAATGTTTAAACGCGCGCGTACGCGTATAGGGATAAGGGGTCCTCTTGAAAGATTGAAGGATTTGAAGGATTTTATTTTTCCGTTTTAACTCATGGTGTTATTCCCAATGCCTGCTTCAAAATCAGCTTCAGTGGGTTTGAAGGATCTCCCGTCACCCGCCAAACCGCGCCAACCTGTACACCATGGCCTGCTTGGTCGATGAGCCGCGCATGCCGGTCGTGACATCCCCGCTTTCGATCAAGGTCAGCAGGTTCTCATCACGGTCACGCGACTTGAGCCATTGTGAGGCGCGCGTGATTTCGGATTTGGCGATGCCTTTCGCTCCTGCCGCCCGGATGATCTCCTTCAACCGCTTCAAATGCGCTTCTGTCTCGGTGTCCGCGACATGGCGCTCAACAGCCTCCATGGTTCGCCGCGCATAATGGCGCACAAAATCAATGGCCCAATCTGCGGCCGAGAGGTCGATCCCAGGGTTTGTCGGATCGCGCCCGACCGCGACGATCAATGCAAGCTTCAATGCGTTCTCCCCAATGCGCGCCAGGATCGCCGTGAAAGCCGTCCCGGCTGCCGCCCGCAACTCCCCCGTCAATTCGGCGCTCAGCGCTTTGAAACGCGCACGGGCCTCCTCGGTCTGGACGATGAATCGGATTTGATTTCTGTCGTATTCTGATCAGCCGTTTGCCCGCAATTAGTTGCCTTCTGGTGGCCCACCCCCAGCGTCCCACTCCCTTGCATTCCGTGGATCAGCGCTGGCGGTGCCTGGCGGATGCCAACGTCGATTTTCTTCGTCCGGTAATCCTCGTCCTGGCAGGTCAGAAAACGCGCAAGCGATCCATCGACCACAGTTGCCCCTGCAGCGCGCCCCAGAAGTTCAAGGCGTCTTCCGGCCAAGAGACGCAAAGACAGGGTTGTACGATATCCCCCCGCCCTCGTTTGAGCCATCAATCACGTTTGCTATTTCCGCATATTCCGCACCGAGGAATACCCCGCCCGCCGCCGTGTATAGCTCGGTCATGTTGTCGAGGATTTCAGTGATATGGCGCGGACTGCGCCGCCGGTCGGCCGCCGCTGCCAGGAACATGCCAAACTCATCGATCTGGAAGAGGATCGCAGGCTGGCGATGCAGCGCGGTCAAAAGCCCCGCGCCGGAGGCGATCTTGTTGCCCCCGAGATGATGGGCGAGACCAGCCTCAAAAAAGACCTCGTTGATGATTTCGCGGGCGTGGTTTTTGCCTGATCCGCTATCCGCAATGCCCACGACATACAGGTTCGAGCGCAGGTTGCTCTCGGTGCGATACTGCCGCCCCATGAGCGCACCAATCGCGCAGAGGCTAGCGCCAAGCGATAACAACGGCTGAGGACGCCGGGCCGTCGACAGCATGTAATCGGTCAGATCACCAACTAATCCATCCGGTATGACGAGCGTGGATGGCGAGGTAGCCGTTGGTTCTTCATCACCCTCGGACTGCTCTCCGAGCTTGGACAGCAGCCCCGCCGCTGGAAACAGTGGCCCCATCAAGGCGCAGATCGCCTCCCGGCTGCCAGCCGCGCTCCATGGCCAGGTGATAGATCGTGCCCGCGCCAATCCGGTCCGGTTTGAAACTGGCCCAGGCCTTAGCGGTCACCGCAGGCACATCCTTGGCCGCCTGCGCTGACCAGCCGGCAAAGATATCGCCCCCGGCGTCACCAAGCGCTCCCTTCAGCGCCATGCCAATCCGCACCCAGCTGTCATAATCCAACTCTGCATTTGGCAGCCATTTCAGCGCAGCCTCAATGGCCGGCAATGTCCCCATTTGGCTGTGGGCCTGCAGGTGCTCCGTGCCTGTTGATCCTGTCGCGAGGCCACGTTGACGCAAGTCCTCGGGCAACAGCGCATAGGCCTCATCGAGAAAGGCGCGTGCCATCTCTGCGGTGATTTCAGGCAGCTCCATGATATCGAGATCAGCCAATCCTTCCTCTGGCCAGGCATAGGGCGCGCCCGTGTCCGGGTGGTTGGCGTAGGCCACGAACTGCTGGCCGAAGCAAAGCACCTCCAGCGGATGATGTTTGATGCCCCGGAAAGGGGTCGCTGTGCGATAAATCAGCATCCGTTTAGGCGCCTTGCCGATGCGCAAAGCGGGCGTATCCCCCAGCCGTTCACGCGCCAGTTGCTCGATCCGGAGCGCCAGTTCCGCATCCTCAACGACGTCTATATCGACAGCCGCAACCGCGCCGCCGACAAGCCCGATGCCACACTCGGGCCACGCCGCCCATGTCGTCACCTCTACCTCCGTGGTCGGGCGTTCGGTATGCCGGTTCCACTCGGGGTAGTCCGCCCAAGCGCCCCGCTTGAACTGGCCGGGCTTTTTGGTGCCTGGGCCGATTGGCAGGATGCCATAGCCATTGGTGACCAGCCGCGCGCCAAACCGCGCCATATACGATGTCTCAGCCATCAGAACGGCACCTCCGGGGTCATGGCGTCGAGCCGTGTTCGGTCTTGGCCCGACAGCGCACGCAGTTGGTCACAATATCCGGTGATGACCGCATCAAGGAAGCGATCCCACTCGGTCTCAGTCAGCGTGGAGAGGTCCGACTTGCCGATGCTCTCGAGGTATTCGCCACCATGTTGGCCGCCAACGCTCATGGCCTGCATTTCATTTGGGGTGGGATCGATCATACCTGTCCTCCTCTGACAGATGTCCTGGCAGGTGCGAGAACAGAGGCGTTTACGGCTTTGGTCCCGCCGCTTGTCCGAGACTTTGAATATCGGGTTGAACAAACCAAACCCGCGAGGTTCCCGGTGGCAGACGGCGCAGATGCCGGAGTTGATGTGGCGCATGGATCAAACCTGTAGCCGGAGATTTCAAAAAAGCGGCCAGACGGGCGCACCGAGATCGCGGTTGGCCGGGCCAGTTGCCCCGCCTGCGCAATGGCATCGTCGACAGTGCGCGGCATCGGGTAGCCCGGCGCGCGCTTGCGCCACCACTCGAGCGCCTTCTGGCGCGCATAGCCCTGATGCTCGACACAGACCCATTCGTTGTAGGACTTCAGCCCGCAGTTATAGGTGACCTTCAGTGAGGGCAGCCCGCCGCGTTTGTCATGACGGCTGTAAGACACACCATGGACCGGCAGCCATTCAACTTTCGGCGACAGAACCGGGAGCGTGGCCGCTGTGGGGGCGATCTTCACCTCACATGCTGGAAAGACATAGCCACAATCAGGGCATTCCGTCGCCGAGAGCGCGATGATGCTGTCGCACTCGGGGCAGACTTTTGTGGGAGCATCCCCACCCCCGCCATCGCCCGGGCGTTTGGGGCGAACAAGATCAATTGGTCCGTGGCGGCGCACATTGCCCGCAAAGTCGAGCACCAGGCAGTTTTCCTTGCCCGGAGCCAGCCGCGTGCCGCGACCGACCATTTGGACATAAAGCCCTGCGGATTTGGTGGGACGCAGCAACGCGATAAGATCGACGCCAGGCGCGTTGAACCCGGTCGTCAGCACGCCCATTGAGGCCAGCGCGCGGATTTCACCGCGCTTGAAGGCCGCGATGATGGCATCGCGTTCGTCCTTTGGTGTATCGCCGAAGATTGTGCGGCAGGTGATGCCTTGACGCTCAAACTCCTCAGCCACATGGCGCGCGTGCTCGACGCCCGAGCAAAAAGCAAGCCAGGATTTGCGGTCTTTTCCATGGGTGATGATCTCGGCAACGGCCGCCCGCGTCGTCGCTTCCTGATCGACCGCGGCTGCCAGATCGCGGGCAATGAAGTCGCCCGCACGTGTGCCGACCTTTGAGACGTCGAGCCGCGTATTGGGCTGTTTCGACACCAGTGGGCTGAGATAGCCGGCATCAATGAGATCACGTACCGGCGCTTCATAGGCAATGTCTGTGAAGAGTGCGTCCTTGCCCTCATGCAGCATGCCGCTGCCAGTGCGAAACGGTGTGGCGGTGAGGCCAATCACCTTCAGCGCAGGATTGATCGCCTGCAGAGCGTCCAGAAAGCGCCGATACATCGTGCTGGCATTGCCCGGGATCAGATGGGCCTCATCAATCAACACCAGATCGGTGTGGCCGATCTCATGGGCGCGGCGATGGATTGATTGGATGCCAGCAAACAAGACGCGGGCCTGCGCCTCACGTTTCCCCAAGCCCGCCGAATAGATGCCTGCCGGTGCCTCAGGCCAAAGCCCGATCATCTCGGCATGGTTTTGGGCGATCAACTCGCGCACATGGGTCACGATCAGGATGCGCTGATCCGGCCACGCCTTGAGCACCCCTTCGATAAAGGACGCCATGACGAGCGACTTGCCGCCGGCTGTTGGAATGACAACCAGAGGGTTACCCTTGTTGGTCTGGAAATAGTCGTAGATCGAAGAGATCGCAGTATCTTGGTATGGGCGCAGGGTCAGCATGGCGCGGCCTCCGTATTGCGGGCGTCATTTGACCAGGAGGTGCCATCGTTCATACGGTAAGTGACAATGTCGTCTCCCGAATCGATGACCTCACCCGGCACGAGATCGGGGATGAAAAGATGTTTGCCGCAGGCGGCCCGCTGCTCAGAAGGCGCCAGCATTCTGTCATGGCGCGCGCAGTGCCATCCGCCATCGACAGGCGTCGAATGCAGACAGGAACGGCAGGTCACAGCGGCCCCGCCACCCTCATGACAGGCAGCGTGGTGATCGCAAAAACGGCATTCAAACCAAGCCGGGTCCTCGCTGAT
>WLWD01005390.1_pt1 | contig 10825 bp, 11 predicted proteins | sample 6712731 | NCBI WGS metagenome assembly WLWD01 (sample SAMN12718690, study PRJNA576275) | sponge metagenome | isolation source: marine sponge | host: Mycale hentscheli | place: New Zealand: South Island, Marlborough, Capsize Point | collected 2014-11-01
CACACACAAGCAAACATACACACATGCAAACACACACACACACACAAATCATCACACCGGTCCAGCTTTGCTGTCAATTGTCTATGGGTATCCCACTTATATGGGTGAAAAAACATGTATTTGTGGTTTAGCGCTGGGAAAATGTACAGGTGTTACTGCTATTACAACATTGTTAGTTATAATTAGAGCCCTATGTGGGTGGAGCTGGTGGGTGGAGCATTTCTTGACTGTGTACTAACCCAGGTTCTCTCTGACTTGACTTGCCACATCAAACAGTTTGTCCCTGAGAGTGTTGATGTTCTCTCCTTTTGTACAACTCACCACGATGCTCGTCATAATCTATACTCCCACACAAATAACATCCCATAAATAACATCCCATAGCTTCACTATTGCCAACCCTTTACTTTGACCTCTGACCTGTGGGAATCCGTCCTTCTTGCCGGTACTCTCGTCCACTAGTCCGTATTTGTCTCTAATATACGTCTGACACCTGACCAGTTCCTCTCGACCTGCTCGATTCAACTTGTCCGCGTGAGTGCCCACAATGATCACTGGGGAGTTAGGAGCACGCGCCTACACACATACGTACATACATACATACATAGAAAACAACACACTGCCATGTGCCTCCTCACCTGAACATTGACCCCCAGTACCTAACCTGATCCTTCACCTCAATGACCCCTTACTTCAGCGTGCCCCCTTCACCTTCACTCACATTACCTATCACCTCAAAGTGACTTCACACCTGAATATTGAGTAGCCATGTCTTGAGTTCGATGGCTCCCTTCATTCCATCCGTGACCTTCCACACTGCCAGATAGAGAGAGCGTCGTGACAAGAAGCACTGGTGAGTTGCGTAGTATTCCTCTTGCCCCCCGAAGTCCCATGTCATAAAAGTGATACTTTTGAGACCCGTCTGACTCTCCTTTACCGGCTTGAAGTACGTCCAGTCACTCACCACAATGCCCACCGTTGACATTACTTTACCTGACTTCTGAGTTCTGAAAAGAGAGATACAAGGCAGGGTAAATTTCATATTTTAAAGGGGGGCGGGGGGAAATTCGGACAAGTTCACCAACCTCTATTAAAATTATCATAAAGCATGAAGAAATGAGCTAATTGATGTCTACAGGAAAATCGGGCACAACGCGGCCCCGACGAAAAATTTTTTTTTTGCACTTACACACTCCTCGGCAAGCAGATATTAAGCTCTCCAAGTTTTATCGCCGTAGCTTTAGCCATTCCCGCTATATATCACCAAACCGTTCCCTTCGTTAGGCTTATTTAATACAATTTTAAGAACTAAATCGATCCTTTTGCGACATCTACGCATGCCGCGTTGTGCCCGATTTTCCCATAGACGGTCACAATTATACCAAGCATACCAACAACATTTCACACACATGCACACACACACACACACACACACACACTGGCTGACCTTGTGTTGAAGTGGCTATCTTTGATTCCTGTCTGTCCTCTCTCTGATAGTTTCTCTAATAAAGTAGTCTTGCCTCTGTTAGCATATCCCACTAGCATCAACTTCATGCGATGATAAGGTCTTGCCCTAGAGACACCCAACACCAATACAATACAATACACACAATACCTACAACTCCACCCACTATGAAATATGAACAAGGCCATATGCATTCATTAGCTAATAGTGCAGGCAAATCTGATGCGAGTGGTCAAGTAGTACAGAAGGTAATAGTTTAGTTGCCAAATGTTTAAACTATGTCGAGTCTCCTCCAATGACTTGGACATTCAAAATCCCACACTAATACTCTTATCATATGGTTTTGCATTAGTGAGTAAACATTTCCAAAGCCTTCAGAAAAAAGTATTTTCCTGAATGTCCAAGTCGCTGAAAAAGACTCGACAGAGTATAAATACTTGACAATTATCTTATAATCTACTTGTCAACTACTTATATCAGTTTAATATTTGAGTTATGAACTAACTTCCCCAAGTGAATTATCCCCTATGCGGAAATGACATGACCTTATGTGACCTTTGCTCACCTCTGCAATAGAGACCAGAGAAACCCAATAATGTCTTTAGTCTTTCCTCTCTCAATGATGTTCTGGGGAGGGGAGATGAGCTTGAGCCCAGCCAGGGGGAATTCCCACAGGTTGCTAAGGTTACCCATCTCCGCGGGAAGGTTGATGATGTCATTGTGAGACAGATCCAGTGAATTGAGTCCCTTCATCTCGCACACGCTCATTGGCACCAACTCCAGCTGGTTGTTGTTCAGAATGAGCCGAGTGAGTACAGGACAGATTACACGAGACTCCTCCGGTTTCTTATCTCGTGTAGGTGGTTTGGGTGGAGGCTGAGGTCTCTTCGTCGGGTCAGTGGAGGAAGACTGCTTGATGCGAATGCCAAACTTGCAGAAGTTGACAGACAAGAGATTGCAGTTAGTGATTTCCAGCACCATGAGTCTCAGGAGCTGAGAATGAGATCGGTGCATGCACAGAGGAGGAACGTTCTCACCGCCTTGTGGTATCCCATTCTCCATCAGGACTTGAGGGTTGCTGCATGGTAAAGGGCGAGCCTCATTCTTGGAACTGTCTATGTGGCTGATGTTGTTGTAAGAGAGGTTAATCTGCTTCAGCTCCGATGAGAAGCAGCACGGCATGCTTACATTGGTCAGTCTGTTGTGGGAGAGATCTAGCCGGACTAGTTTGGGACAGAGACAAGGGAAGTTGTCAGGAATCTCTGTAATGGCGTTGTGGGCCAGGTTGAGGATGGCCAGACCTTCATACACCTCGTCCTTGCCCTCTCCTCCATCCCACGTCACAGGGAGGTTAGAGTTGCTGATGTTGAGTCGATCATGCAGCTTGGAGATAAGGGGTGTGGCTTCCACCGCGTCGTGATCGTCTGTCGGGGCACTACTCTTGCTTTGGATGGGGGAGGTGGGATTGGAGGACATGTCTCCGGGACTCATACAGCTTTGCTTCAGGTTGGATTGAAACAGACAATATCAATAACACCAGACAGACAGACAGACAGACAGACAGACAGATAGACAGACAGACAGACAGAAGATAACAGACAGACTGACAGACAGACAGACAGACAGACAGACAGATAGACAGACAGACAGAAGACAAACAGACAGACAGACAGACAGATAGACAGACAGACAGACAGACAGACAGAAAGACAGACAGACAGACAGACAGACAGAAAGACAGACAGACAGACAGACAGACAGACAGACATTCCTCCCTCAGTATAAAACATATAGAACAACACTTGGAATTAAGCATAAATGTACAACTGAGCCAGAAAAGAGGTCTATAATAGAAATATAAAACTCACATCTGTGCCTCTTGACTGAGAGGAGTCCTGCTGTGTCCAGCTGTTCAGGACATCTTGTAAGTTTGTAGGAATGGCCTCCAGTCTGTTGTGTGAACACAGTAGTGTGTGTAACCGTGGCGATCGCCACAAGTCCATGGGCAGTTCCCTGAGCTGGTTATGGGATAGTTCCAAGTACACCAGTCCAGGCAGCAGGAACAGAAACTCAGGCAACCGATGGAGGGAGTTGCGATTCAGGTAGAGCTTGGAGAGGGAGTGGCACGGCCATCTATGAATGCCCGAGTCCGTCTCTACCATCTGCAATTCTGGCAAGAACTCGAGGAGGTTGTCCATGAGGTTCAAGAGAAGCATCTGAGGAAAGCTGAAGATCTCCTTGGGTACAGAGCGCAGCTTGTTCTTGCTCAGGTTGACATAAGTCACACAGTCAAACAGCCTGCGATGGTCTACAGACTGCAGTAGAGGCACTTTGGGAAGCGAGTTAAGGACCCAGTCTGCCGGTAGATCCACCAACGAGATGTTCTCCCAACTGAGCATGGCACGCTTCTGCTTCCGAAGGTAGCTGCTGGAGACCACACCCACGCCCCGTGGTGGTTTGTAAGTGTCATCGTGTCGCACTAAACTGGCCAGTAGAGCTACGATGTAGTCACGGTGACGATTATATGGTTCACACAACTTGACGGCATCGTGCTGTCGATCGTCTGCCCCCGCCTCCACTAGCATACCCACCACCTCGATGTTCTTGTTGTAAACTGCCTCGGCCATGGGTGTGCGACAAATAGAAAGGTTGCTGGCAACAGATTGCTCCAAACGAAGCCCGGGGTTTGCCCCTTTCTTGAGTAGCATCTTGACGGCCTCGTTTCTGTTCAACCGCACAGCAAGATGCAGCGCTGTATAGCCGCAGTTACGCCCATCTACATTCAACTGTAACTCTCGGTGGTACTTCAACAGACAGCCCAAACTATCCCGGTTGTTAACGGCGACCGCAAAATGGAGAACGGTGTGTCCGGCCATGGTGGGAGTGCCGAAGCGAGCGGCGCCACTGGAGAGCGAGCTCTCCACGCCACTCCTCTCCATGATGTTGACACTGTTGCTGCCGCTGCCGCTGGTGTTGTTGTCAACACTGTTCAGACGCTTGGTCTTCCTGACCCACTCCACCTGCTTCTCAATAAGCAGACGAGCTACGATAGTCTGATGGTGGATGACCGCCAGATGGAGGGCGTGGTAGCCCTCACTGGACATGCTCAGAGAGATTTGTGGTATGCGTTCAGTCAGCAGACGCACCAACTCCAGACGACCATACCTACATGACACACGCACGCATACACACACATGAAATTACAGCTTCTCACATCCAATGACAGAGTTAATACAGAGTTTATCATTAGCTTCCTAGGTATCATGGTGGCCACACCTTACCAAGCCCTGCATGACACTTGGCGAAGCAGTATTACAGTGTCTGTACAACTATCATCTCCCATATCTATCAATACAGCTATGATACCACCAATACAGCTATGATACCACCAATACAGCTATGATACCACCAATACAGCTATGATACCACCAATACAGCTATGATACCACCAATACAGCTATGATACCACCAATACAGCTATGATACCACCAATACAGCTATGATACCACCAATACAGCTATGATACCACCAATACTATGGCTAAGCTATGAGCTAAGCGAGCCTACTTGCTGCTCTCGTCCCAAGGTCGACTATGGTAAGGATCATCAACCGTACAGTTTTCCATGGCACTAATGCCTATAATGAGCATACATTCTTTTACATTAATAAACAGGGAGAATGCAGATTTTCCCCAAATGAGTATCATAGAGAACTGCTGGATGACTGATGTGTCCTATGAGACTGACAAGAGTGATGATGACTCTCCTTTCAGACACACACACACTGTTTATTAAACACTACCACACACAAGACTGGGGGAGTGGCAAGGCTATCTGAAGAGTTGGACATCAACACAATAATAAGCAAGCCTACTGGTTAATCTTTCAAGCTCTGAAACAAATAGAGCTCACACACTGTAAACACGCATGTAGGTTAGTGTCTACTACCACATCATACATGCACTCTTATCTCACCTTGCGGCACAGTGTAATAGACTGGCATTGTGGATGCGTACGGGAATTTCCCGGGAAAGTCGACTCAGTATCTTCACCATCTCGTGGCTGTTGCTAACATCACAATGTCTATGATACACAAATCAACAGAGAGTGCATAACACCATCACGTTATCTTGGTCGATTAATCACACACTTAGCACTTGTAGTAATACATCCATTCTATAGTGCCACACCTACCTAGTGGTGTCACACCCACTTAGTGGTGCCATACGACAGTTCGGTTCTCACCTGTATAGCACATTCTCCAGAGGTGAGATATTAGAACTGGCGGACATGCTCAGTGGAAACAACTCGTTGAATAGTGGCCAGCTGGACAGGAACGCAATGTTGTCTGTTGCTAGGTTATGCTCCACCTCTGAACACGCACACACACACACACACACCAGCACGCCATTTAGAAAGACTACACAGCCAAGTTAGCATACCCAACTTAACTGTTTGTGGTGTGAAATATTCGCACCAGTTGAATACACCAGTAGTGTAAACTATCTGCACCAAGTGTGTGCTCTGACTATTACTCAATCCCTCCCTCCCTCCCTCTCTTAGCACGATATCTATGTTCAGTTTCACAGTGAAAGCGCTGACTCACACCAACACATGCATAAACTAATTATCACACACATACACACTCACATTCACTTGCACAAACACACACATGCACACACATACACCTACCTGACAACACCTCTTCCATTTCCCTTGTTTCCAGTGCCTGCTTCTTTCCTGAAAATATGCCACACTCCATAAACTACAATGCTATGCAGAAATAAACTATCACCCTGCCACGCCCCATATCACACCCTCATTAAACTTAAAGTGCATTCCTTACTTCTCACAAACAAACATCATCATCCTCTCATGCCCGCCCCCTTTTACTACAGTGACACACCCAGTTCCTCATGCAGATAGCTGAGACATGATTCATGTCTTCCATTAATGGCGTAGTCCAGAGGAGTCTTCAGTTCCTTGTCTCTAGCTAGCACGTTTCCCCCTGACTGCACCAGTAGCTGCAGACACGCCAGGTGGCCACGCCCAGCTGCTACGTGGAGAGGCGTGACCTCATTAGTGACGGGTAAAGACACCGAGTTAGGATCCGCTAGACATAAACAACAACAACAACAACAACATCATCAACAAGTGTTCTCTGGTGAATCTAATAACTTCACAGCTAATTTGTAGCTTCACTTTTTGCTTTGGTTTGTACCCAAGACTTTGACTTCTTTGAGATTGCTATGTCAGACACATTGTTGTGTACTTACAACCTAACAGAGAGAAAATGAGTAACACACCCCTACTCGTTAGTTCTGATTGCAGGGTAAAATCTATTCCTAATTTGTAATGATTTTGCAAGCAATGGACAGCACTGCGATATCTCTCTGTATCCTTCCTTCTCTTACATCCTAGCTTCTCCCTCCATGTTCTACAGTCTTTCATACCAGTCATATCCTTCTTCCTCTTATATCCCAACCCCTCCCTCTCTAATCCTCCCTTCTCTCATAAAGTAGACCCTCCTCTTTAGTACAATAGACACCATAATCTCTCAACCTCTCCTCTCTCCACCTCTCCTCTCTCCACCTCTCCTCTCTCCACCTCTCCACCTCTCCTTTCTCCACCTCTCCTCTCTCCACCTCTCCTCTCTCCACACTCTCCTCTCTCCACCTCTCCTCTCTCCACCTCTCGCTCTCTCCACCTCTCTGCTCCTCCACCTTCTCCTCTCTCCACCTCTCCTCTGCTCCACCTCTCCTTCTCCGAGCCTCTCCTCTCTCCACAAACCATCTCCTCTCTCCGCACTCTCCTCTCTCCCTCCACCTCTCCTCTCTCCAAAATCCACCTTCTCCGCTCTCGCACCTCTCCTCTCTCCACCTCATCACCTCTCCAACCTCATCCTCTCTCCACCTCTCCTCTCTCTCATCCACCTCGCACCCCTCTCCTCTCTCCACCTCTCCTCTCTCCTCTCTCCACCTCTCCTCTCTCCACCTCTCCTCTCTCCACCTCTCCTCTCTCCACCTCTCCTCTCTCAACTGTTCGTGATTGAAACCAGAAAGCTAACATTCAGTAAATGATCACCAGATTTAACACACCTGATGGCTGAAGTCGCATAAGACAGCTCCAGACACACACATACACACAAACATACACACACATGCACTACACCTCTAGCCTAATACCCTGCTTCCAGAAATAATAAATAGTTTGTCCCTCTCCCTCATTCTAGTCCTATTTGGTTGATTAACACTTGAATACCTTTTGTACTAGCATAAAATTACAAGAAATTTAAGGAAATGAGTCACACAAAACTCCTCCCATCATGAGAGGTAACGTACCAAACCCTTAAATTAAATCCACAAATGGAGAACCTCCTGTATGTAGACTAGACTACTGACCGGCATTGCATGTATCTCTCTTAGTATAGACCACGCCGTTCATTAACTTTAAGTCTATCTATCCATCCCTGTTATTATGCTGCAAGAGTAAAATCAATTAAGCTTACTAGCTTATAGAAACAATTATACCCACTGTTCAAGTTGGTTTACTGGCACAATATTAAGTTTTGCAAAATGAAGAGTAAGGAATGAGCATTGTCTCAACAAAGCCAAAGCCAGGTAAAGTTCAGCCTCAGGAACTTACATGCTGTATCCCATGGCAACTCAGTGCACTACATGTTATTCTTATGAAAAGGTCACGAGCAATGAATATCATTAAAGTGGCATGCATAATTTGCCAAATACTACAGCCTGTGCTTATTAGGTAGGGGATTCATCAACTACAGAACTCAGACTTCTCCATATGAAGAAGCAATACTAGTATCATGACAGAACAAAGCGAAATGGAATCGAATGAAATTATAATCAAGGAAAAGTTATATTAACTCTAGCATGAACTGAACCACAATGATGGAGAGTCACATGGGAACTACTGCATGGTATGGTCCTACAGTCATGAGGCTAGGGACAGGGTAGACTGAGGCAAGGAGGGCTCTGAGGGTAGCTGGAGGTGAGAGATGACCATGAGATGAGGCGAATGCACAACGTCATACTCACTACCAGTAGGTCATGAACACCATTATGATTACTACACATACAGTGTGAGAGAAAGTGGGGGTGTGGCTTACCAATAGATGCACCACCCTAACTCAACATACTGGCTTCCTCTATTGCTCATTAACCCTCAGCGCGCATACACGAGAGGGTAATAGTAGTCGTCCTGTCTGTTTGTCTGCCTGTCACACTCTGATTTTGGAGATTACTGACAATTAAGCGTTGATTTAGGTATGAACTTACTTAGAACGACTATTTAAGACCTTTCATTGTGCTGCCTTTTTATTTCAGGCTGATTTTTTTTTAGCTCCGCACAGGTATTATTAGCTTTTGTGGGTAATGCTCCTATCATCACGTCGGAATTATGTGAGCATATCATTTCTTGAGGCCACGATATTTGCTCTATGCTGCTGGGAAGTTAACAGAATTGCTGGGAGAGGAGGTTTGTGTTGAAAATATATATCTAGTTAATGGTGAGTGTCTCTGGCCTGTTTAGCTTCTTCTCTTATGATCATTTATATATATACCATTTTCATTACTCGAGCTATTATTGATGCCTGATAGTAAGTTATTCCTTTGATCCGAGTTGATTCTGTAATAGCTAGCTAGTGTATAGTAGTGCTGAGAGGGTTTGCACCTTTAGTGCTTCATTGACTACAGCACATGCTAGAGGAATGTACAAACAGAAGGAAAATATGAGAGAAATATCCTCATGTACCTAAGACAAGCATTCAAAAAATATCAGGTCAAACAGATCCAATTAATCCTCACCAACCCAATGACTTGTACACCAAACGCATACACACACGTGTACATGCACACTCATACACCTATACACACACGCATACTCACATACACACCCATGAACACACACACACACAAACAGTTACTGTTCCCTACAACACCATCCCACACAGAAACATGATAGGCCACTCACTCACACTATCTTCATAAAAACAAGCAAATGTCCAAAGTGTACATCCATTAATCAACACCTGCAACTCTATAAAGTTGTGGAAAATTTACTGTATCTCTTATTTAGCCCAACCCCTTTTCAAATTCATACAAAATTAGTGTCCATTACTGCAATGCAAAGCACTTCAATTTTGCCTCCAAGTGTTAAGTGAGTCTGATGTGTTAATGAGTGAGACTCTGTTAATTAAGGCTTGATGCTCTACCCAGCATGTAACATGCATACGTTCGAACTAGAGACATAGACATGCATGCTGCACACAACTGACAAACCTTCCTTAATGAGCAAGCACTTCAAGGACTCAGGCTGGTTCCTCTCAGCAGCTAGATGCAGTAGAGTGAAGCCACGACCATCTTTACGCATCAACAACCTGTGCAACTTGTCTGCTCTGTTGCTGTTGAGCACTTCTAGGAGTCTTGGGGTGTTGTCCACCAAACTAGGGTCATGATCATTCATGGCATTCTTGATGGTGCTGATGATGCTGGGACCAATGCTAGTCATCTCTGACAATCGTTCTCTCTCCACTCGCCAGCTCCTTCTCTTCTCTGCTCAGCCAACGGGTTCCGGTGGGTCTTCAGATATTAGTTGAAAGGTCATAGAGATTATCACCAGAAAAATAGCATATCTATTCAAGAATGAGGAACTACACGAAGCGTAGAAGCGTATCCCCAAAAGCTCCAACTCGTATACAGTGTAATTAAGGTTACTAAACCACTTTCAGTATGCAGCATCAAAACCAAAAGGAAATGGTGACGGTACTTACCAGTTTTAATCTCCATAGAAACTAGTAAACCGCGAACATTTAATTCCTTGAGGCTCTTTGAACTATTAGGCGCTGTGGCTCCCTCTGTGTGTGCTGAGCTTACATGTACAAGTTCGCCCACTCCGCGAGTAGAGTATCTAAAGATGGCTCTTTGTCTTCTCCGTACGCTTCCCGCCCTCACCGAGCCACCCGGAACACCGACTACCCCGTAGTTCAGCACAGAAACATGAAGTACAAGCAGGAGTACTTTTCTCTAACAGACCCACACCTTACCCACTATTACAGAAGAAAGCTTCTTTTATCATTGGATGGCTCGCAAAAACCTCGAGTGTCATCATCTTCTTTATCCTTCAGATCTCAAAGTGAGATAGTTTGCTATTCTAGTGTGGCCACACCTACTGCAGGGTGTCTGTTGTTCTGACCCTTCTGATAAAAGTATTTAGATGCAATTTGATCGAGCAATTGAAGCAATATTGACTGCATGATTGACTGCATGATTGACTGCATGATTGACTGCATGATTGACTGCATGATTGACTGCTGCATGATTGACTGCATGATTGACTGCATG
>WLWD01004268.1_pt1 | contig 10799 bp, 7 predicted proteins | sample 6712731 | NCBI WGS metagenome assembly WLWD01 (sample SAMN12718690, study PRJNA576275) | sponge metagenome | isolation source: marine sponge | host: Mycale hentscheli | place: New Zealand: South Island, Marlborough, Capsize Point | collected 2014-11-01
CATGCAGCAGTGTCGTAGAAACATCTCACAGTCTATGCTCCCAACATGCAGCAGTGTTGTAGAAACATCTCACAGTCTATGCTCCCAACATGCAGCAGTGTCGTAGAAACATCTCACAGTCTATGCTCCCAACATGCAGCAGTGTGGTAGAAACATCTCACAGTCTGTGCTCCCAACGTGCAGCAGTGTTGTAGAAACATCTCACAGTCTATGCTCCCAACATGCAGCAGTGTTGTAGAAACATCTCACAGTCTATGCTCCCAACATGCAGCAGTGTTGTAGAAACATCTCACAGTCTGTGCTCCCAACATGCAGCAGTGTTGTAGAAACATCTCACAGTCTATGCTCCCAACATGCAGCAGTGTTGTAGAAACATCTCACAGTCTATGCTCCCAACATGCAGCAGTGTCGTAGAAACATCTCACAGTCTATGCTCCCAACATGCAGCAGTGTTGTAGAAACATCTCACAGTCCCGTGCTCCCAACTGCACATGTTGTAGAAACATCTCACAGTCTATGCTCCCAACATGCAGCAGTGTTGTAGAAACATCTCACAGTCTGTGCTCCCAACATGCAGCAGTGTTGTAGAAACATCTCACAGTCTGTGCTCCCAACATGCAGCAGTGTCGTAGAAACATCTCACAGTCTGTGCTCCCAACATGCAGCAGTGTTGTAGAAACATCTCACAGTCTATGCTCCCAACATGCAGCAGTGTCGTAGAAACATCTCACAGTCTATGCTCCCAACATGCAGCAGTGTTGTAGAAACATCTCACAGTCTATGCTCCCAACATGCAGCAGTGTCGTAGAAACATCTCACAGTCTATGCTCCCAACATGCAGCAGTGTCGTAGAAACATCTCACAGTCTATTCTCCCAACATGCAGCAGTTGGCGTAGAAACATCTCACAGTCCTGTGCTTCTCCAACATGCAGCAGTGTCTAGCAAACATCTCACAGCTATGCGCCCACCATGCAGAGTGTCGTAGAACATATCACAGTCTATGGCTCCCAACGGCAGCAGTGTCGTAGAAAAACATCTCACAGTCTAATGCTCCCCAACATGCACAGTGTTGGTAGGAAAACATCTCACGTTTTGCTCCCAACATGCAGCAAGTGTCGTATAAACATCTCACGTCCTATGCTCCCAACATGCAGCAGTGTCGTTTAGAAACAATCTCACAGTCCTGTGCTTCCAACATGCAGCAGTGTCGTGCACGCACATCCTCACATCTATGCCGCCCAACATGCAGCAGTGTTGTAGAAACATCTCACAGTCTATGCTCCCAACATGCAGCAGTGTCGTAGAAACATCTCACAGTCTATGCTCCCAACATGCAGCAGTGTCGTAGAAACATCTCACAGTCTATGCTCCCAACATGCAGCAGTGTGGACAATAGCATTATGATATTTCACTGAGCTCAAGTGAAATATCATAATGCTATTGTCCACTTGAATGAAGTAATTGCCACCTTAGCAAAAGAACTCTGTGTTGACTGAAAATAAATCTAGCCTCATATTTTACATTTAGAAGAATAGTTATCACACCTTCATGTAAAAGTTTATTTTGTTTTCTGATTTCTATTATAGTATAGTTGAAATTCAATAAATCACGAAGACTACCTTCTGACTTTTACTAAAACAAAACCACACTGAGTTTGATAGCTGTACTTCAGCAAGATAACTGAATTGCACCTTCTACAATACACAATTGTGTATTTATATAACAGAACTATATCATCTTGTGGTCATAGGTCCTTCCAAGACTGCCATAGTAGAATGTGGTCCTCTCCGTCGCTATGTTAACTTTACTAGTGAAGGCCATGACCACAATAACTTGATTGCTGCCATTGCCCAATCCTTTGGAAGCTTGACAAAACTCGAAGCATCCCATATTGCTATTCTTCAAAAGAAATCAAAGCAGTACAAAGACTACATTGACATTCTCTCCACAGTGGCAGCCATTGATGATAATAGTGTGGTCAAAGTGATTCCTTATGAGGGGGTAAGTAAGTTATTTTTAAAATTGTAAGAATCGTCTTTGTATTTACAGTATTAGTATATTACACTCACTACACTTGGCTATATCCTGTTCTCTAGTTGTTTTTAACCTTTTAATAAGATTATATTAGCTATTTAGAGGAACAGCAAAAATGTATAAACTAAAATTAATATTTTATTTACTTTATGTACATACTTAAAATCTAATGTGTACATTCATTAAATACAATGACTTTAATTTGTTGTTGTTGTCTTTTTGTTATAGTTCTCCTGCACTCCTAAATATACGTGATGACCACTATTGGTATATCATTGTTAATAATACTTGTATGCAGTTAACAGCGGCTATGTGGGTGTAAAGTATTATGTATTCATTTTTAATTTTGTTGTGATAATTTTGACATTTAAAATCAGAGCAATCTTATAAAATATAAAAAGCACCTCAAAACTATTTAGATGAAAATGTTATTCAAACAGTTGAGGTTATAAGTCTGCAGCTTTAAACCGGTCTACAGCTTGCCACAAGTGCCAGTGTCCATGGGTGTTGGAGACATATATACACATCTAGATGGACACATAGATACAACATTGTTTATCTTCTCTCTTTGTGGCATGTTTATTGCAGGAACCTCGAGTTGTCTGTAGTATACCATCACACTTTAATTGTTGCCCTCCCACAACATCCCACTTCATTTTCTACTACCACTACTGCAAGCTGTCCTGGGCCAGCTATCTGTTTGACCTTGTACACATGAACATTGCCTCCATTTTTATCGCAAACATTTTATTAGTATAACGACTATTTACAGTAGGTATTGTCTTTAGCGTCAGGAGCAACACCTTCTAAATCTCTCAGTTCTGTCTGTGATATTTAGTTTTATTCTTATGTGCTTCTTGTCCTTTCACCTTACACTTGGTTGGATCTATCTATAGGGAGTGGAATAATCTTGGATGATCTTGGTCACAGCTCGAACTTACAACCCGGGCGAGCTAATCTATTCATGCGAACCATGACCGAGTGTGAAGTGTGTAGCTCATTCAGTATTGAGACTGTGATGCAGCTGGAACAACATTTTTATTAGCAGTGACTGATGCTCTTCCACTAGTCACCAATTCTATGTCACATCATGTATCTTCTGGCATGAAATTTTAGTTGATACCAGCTCAGAAGTAAGTATCACTCCTACTAGTCAGGCTGACCAGCAGCACCCCTCATTTTCACCTGCCTCCCCCCCCCCCCCCCCCCCCCCCTCCCTACCTGCTCCATTCAATTTTTCTCCAGCAAGTGCCACCTGAAATGCAGGTGTTTTTCTGAGTTCGAAGGGCATCTTAGTGTGCCTGTTCTGCCTAAAGGGGTAAATAAATGTTAAGTCCCCTGCTCCTAAATTATTGATATCTGATATTATCCCTTAGCTTAGATTAATTTTACATGTATGTCCTGCCTTCCTAAGTGTTTAGCTAGCAAAACTATCTGATTGAGAACAGTACCAATGGTAACATTCTACTTCAGTTTTACTCAGCAGAGGTAATTTATTCAGACTCTGTATAGCTTTTTGCTGATGGTCTCATTAGTGAGGTGTGCCTCGCCGACTCTCTCTTTTACTGCTCTTATTTTACTAAAAGGAAGTCAAAATCTTGATGCCTCTGCCATTTTTTTAATTCATTCTAGCATAGTTGCATTCTGTTCATGTCATGTCACTATAACTTTGTGGTTTTATGACAATGCCGTTTTCAACCTAACCCTATTATTAGGACATGCTTAGCTACTACTGTAGTAACCAAAAAGCTGTGTAAAGGCAGACATTATATTAATAGTCCATCGTGTCCAAAGGAAAAGTCACTTACAATCTAACCCTTCGACCTGCTCTCGCTGTGGCATCAATATTGGTAGACTCAAGGAGCATCGGAGACCAACAGCCCATTCTCAGCGAGGCACTTCAGATGAAGTCGTGTCCATAGCACCCAACCACTCCTGGCTAACAGCAAGTCCCTAGCTCTACAATGGGTTATGACAATTTGAAAGGGGCGTTACCATCCCCTGAACTCCCCTGCATATGTCTCAGGATGGAGTAGATGTAGCGATGGATACATTGTTATCAAAGTGTGAAGGCTTAAGTTGATCTATTGCAACAGAGTCGGTTCGGCCTTTCATGGAAAGATATTGCATTTGACAATGGAGAATGGACCCTCAAACGAAGGTTGCAGCAGCTTGTGGACACCATCCTGACTGACGGACAAAACATGAGTAGCTAGCTGTGGCCAATTCTGCAGAGACATATCATGTATGTGAAGAAATTCGTATGGTAGTTGGGTACAAATAGACAAAAAGTGACACTTTCGTGACAAAATCTGCAGGAGTATCAGAAGCACTAAAAATTTCACCAGGGCAATGTCATAAACCGATTCTTCATAGGTAGAAGAGATATTCACTTTGCAAGTTGTTCTTACACATATGAGTATGAGAGGTAAAGCATCCATCCAGTCTAATGCTGACAGCTAGCTGTAAGAGCAGCGTTTTATTGATGGTGAAACGTTTGACCATGCCATTACACTGTGGGTGTTATGATGTGAAATCTCCTAGAACCATAGAGGAACAAAGAATTAGGCCAGAGACATTCAAATTGATGTCCACAATTTGAAACATGGTCGAGGGTAGTAAAGCATTGCCATATACACATAATTCTGTTGTAATACTTTCATTATAGAAAATTATGAGGAAACAACATGAATAGCTAAAAAAATTAAAATAAAAAACAAAAATAAAAACTGGTACATTATAACAATAGCATGTTCGAAATTCAAATGAACACTATTAGAAAATACACCAATAAAAGATAATATGGTGGCTATGAAATGGCAGATGAACACGTTACAGACATTTTACTCGATTATTCCAACTGTCGGCTATGTACACATAGCCATCCCTGTCTAAGCACAAACAAAATGGACCGTAAAAGTCACCATCACCGGAGCCTTTTTTACCAAACGAGAAGACATGATCTCCTGCCGTATTGAACACCGACACATAACATCCATCAATGTTAGTGACATACACAGAGTCCTTGAAGACACGCACATACCGAGGTTTATTAAGTTTATCACAAGAAAAAGAAAATATAAACACCCCATCATTACTGAAGACACGAACACAATTATTGTGATAGTCAGTGACAAATAGGTTGCCATAGGAATCAGCAGACACATCCCAAAACTCTCCCCCACTACTCTGAGAAGGAATAATGCGTTTCAAGTCCTTGAATTCTCTGTCGTACACCATTATAGTGCCCTTATTGTCTCGCTCCAAAAGCATCACTTCGTCTCCTATCACTGCAACAAACCCAGTGGCCTGGACTTCCTCGATCTGTAAGCTGCTCTATCTCATGTACTTTAACTTCGCATCCATTTTTGTCACATTTCATAACCTTATTGCTTTTATAATCAGTGCAGTAAATATTGTCTTCACTGTCAGTGGCAATGCTTTCTAATTCTGTAAGCTTGGTATTTGAATATTTTACAAGAATGGTTTTCTCTCCTTTCTTATTTAGTTTGAAAATGTCTCCAAACTTTTCAGCTACTATTATATCATTTTCAGAATTCACAGTGATGCCACGAGGTTTAGTAATGCTATCCCAGATATGGACAGGCTTGCCTAAGTCAAACGGAGAGATGGAGACAAAAACAGGAAAGGGGTTACCTGCTACAGCTTTTCCATCAACAGTCACACATAGTTCATGATGTCCACGGACAATGGGTCTGTACAGGATTTCATACCGCCCAGCTCTTAGTTCATTCACGCAACCTTCAACAACAGTGTCATTACAAAGGGACTTCAATTCACCAACCACTGACACATTGCGTCTTGTTGCTTTGCTATTGGTCAGTATATTAGCTGTCAAGGTTACCTTGGCTGTGCAATTTACCACCGCACTCTCCACTCCCTTTCCCCTCACAGTACATTGGGCTGGGTCTATAGCTAATAAATTGATCTTGGCCTCATTTCGACAAAGAAGCTCAAGAGCCTTTCCTATCTTTACCTCCACGCCCATGTCTACCTCTTCTACTGGCTCTAAGCTCCTACCTGACTTGCTATGTTCTGTCATCCCTGCCTGTATTTGATTCTTGACACCAACATGCATGCTCATTACCTCATTGTCTGAGCAGTTGTCTACAAGCCTCTCAGTATATTTTATCACACTTTGAACCTCACAAAGAGCCAGAGATAGTTCGTTCTCCTGAACTGACAGCTTCTCTAATTTCTTGTCCACTTTTGCTGTAGCTTCCTGCACAAGTTCCTCTTTTCGTTTCTTCAAAATTTGTATTAGTTCCTGAAACAAAGTTTCAAGATTCTTGACTACAGATTCTCCCTGAGCCTCAACTTCTTGTTTCGTGATACTAATTGTTTCCACGGCACTAGACAGCTTAGCCGATACTTCTCTGTATGGAACTAGTTCCTTAAGAAGGTCCTTCTTGGTTTCTGATGATGCCACGTTAATGAACTGAGATTTGTGGTTTTTGTGATCTATCATAGTGCAGTCACGACAGATGAGAGAATCGCAATCGAAGCAGTAGATGAGCAGTGGCTCTCCATGAACGATGCACTTCTTAGTGGCTCTTACAGTCATTGCTTTAGCTTGAGATTTCTTCAGATCTTCTAAAGAAACCACTTCATGAGAAGTAAATAATTTCAATTTCTCGTGAGATAAAACACAGTTGTTGCAGATGAAGACTTCACAGTGATAACAGAAAGATTCAGCTTTGCTTTTGAAGTGGCATTCTTTACACGTTACTTCCGTCTCGTCATAAACTTGCTTCAGAGCCAATAATCTAGATTTGAAGAGGCTAATAAAGAAAGCTGTTTCAAGTTCTTCTACACCTCCTTTGGGAAGGGTGGAGTTAATCCCATCCTGTGGGCAAGAGAACTTATTGCTAGAAACTGTTTGGAGGACACATTCCTTGCAGTAGTAGTGAAGACAAGGAGAAGGGAGAATCTTGGGCTCTGTGTAGTGCTTCTGGCAGATAAAGCAAGTGATCCCCTTTTCTAGTTCTTTAAGACCCTTTACACAACTTTCATCCATAATATAACTAGAGCTACCACTTTTCTGTGACTATTTAAGGAAAGACACTGAGCATTTCAGTCTGCCTTATCCGACCCTTACTTTCCTTCCGTTAGTTGGGCGTGGGGGGAAAGAGGCTTCAACTCGACGTACGTGCAGGAATGTGTTCAACGTTATTTGACGTCATACTACAGTCTTCATTTTTGCAGATCTGATCAGCTGGCTTTCCCGTACGTTTGACGATAAAACTCAGATTTACTGTAGTAAGCACGCACGGGTGCGGGGTGATGGAAATTGTTTCAGCAGCAGAATAAACTGGTATGTACAATTTCAAGCTAGCCATTCTTCTATATAGAGGAAACCTGTTTGCGCCCTCTTCTAGGCAACAGCATATAACACGACAGGTAAGCACCAAGACACAGGACAAGCTCCCTCCCCGTGGGTTGCCCTCCATCTTGTAATTACTTCATTAGTTGAGGTCACACCACAACCTCCCAACATTGTGGCAAAAAGGTCATTAAAAATCTGCACATGGATTTCAAAACCTGCATCCTAAGCCTAGCTATACAAAAATGCTTCTATGCCTATGATGGTTTACTGCTGGAAATAATATACTCAGTAGAATCAGAATAAATAAAGTGATAATTATTATCGTCTGCTTGTATATTATTATGGTTTTTGTTATTATTATTATTATTATAAAACTGCTTAGTTTTAGTTTTTGTCATCCACTGTACTGGTAGTTTTAGTTATTATCAAATATACTGACTTCTAAAATAATTAGTTTTAGTTTTTTTTTCATATTCTCTACAGCTTAGTTTTAGTTATTCTTACCAAAAGTAAAACTAAGGGGTTTTGGTTTTAGTTAACTAAAACATTAACATTACAAAATACCAGACATGACTTCACCCATAGCTCCATCCATTGACATTATAGCTAGCTACATGGCACACATTTATCTCAAATCTGCATAGAACTCATGTGAGAGTCATTTTCACTCACTATGTTCTCTCTTGCTGAAATAATGACATGGATGTTTAATTTTTAGTGCATTTACCACCACCACCAGGGTAGCTTGATTCTCAACAAGCAGTTCTGTTTGAAATATGCAATATAGCTAGATAGCTAAAACAATTGAAGAACTTGAAATGCAGCAAAAGTGTTTCTAATTATAAATACACAAAATATCACAATTTATAAAAAGATGGCAATAATGGTGAAAACATATTCGATACTGTAATCAGCTAGCCATTACGCCGATTCATAAAATGTTTCTTGACTTTAAGTTTGCCACAAATTTTGCACCAACTTGAGAGTCTTTGGGGTAGAGAACACAAGGTCTTCCAATGGCAGCAGGAATGGTCACATACGTGTCGCCACCTGAACACATAAAAAGGTTGTCATGACAACTGAATTAAAACTGACTATGATAATAGTTTAGTTATTCTATTGTCTAATCAAATATGAAGAAAACCTAGCTAGCTAAACAAACTTGCATTGTGACACAAAATATATACTTAAGCCTTAAGTGTCTGATAGGGGCTGAATTGACCCAGTGAGAGAACAGGCTATTACAAAAACTGCATAACTTGCGTAAGCTTTGCGTTGTCCCCAACTATCTATATATTTGAACGCAGCGTGAATTGTGAGTTATTTTGATACGTTTTTGATGGTTGTTGAGTTATAGCTGAAGCCAATATACAAACACTTTTAGCACGAGTTTTGCTTCAATTTGTTGACTCAAATCGAAGACGGCGAGTTGGATGCCGAGAGTATGATGAAGACCATTATAGACTTTTTCAAAGAGAACCTCAGGTTCTAAGGCTAATGCTGGTATTGGTATTGTAGTTAAGGTAGGGTTAGAAAGTGGCTCAGTAATCTGGTGGACTCCTTTCCCATGTAATTGGTATTGCTGCCACCAAGACTTGCTATCCGTATTTGTCGTTCCCAAGGTTTGGCAGTTCTTAGTTTAATTTGGTATAGCTCACCAGTATGAGTAGCAAACAACAATTAGAATACGAAGTCTCAACATAAAAATAAGCAAATTCAAATATATATCACCTTCTAGTATGAGTGACCAGATTATAAGTGGCCTCTCTGGCCTGAGAGGCATCTCACGGGGAAACCACGATTGTCTCATTTGCCACATAGTAAATAGTTATCTCATATCTCTCTCTCCTCACTCCACAGCACCTATAATCTGGTCATTCATACTACTTTTGTTAGTTCACCACTAGAATGCCCTCCTGTGGCCCACAATTTATGGTATTGAACTTCTCTGTAATTCTTGACAAAAGCTGCGACACCTGCAGTAGCCTTAGAACCTAAGATTCTCTTTGAAAAAGCACTTCTTTTGGTAGTTCTCCTTTGTTGGTTTCTTCATAGTATAGTATCTCTCTTCAGGTGATGTAGAAATTGTCCTTCATGCTATCGATGCAACTATATCATTCCAAAGTGAACTATACAAGATACCATGAATTCTATACCTGAGTTTGCTCTGTATAGCTAGCTATCAACTCATTATCATTGACTACCTGTAGCATAATTACTTTGGTTATATGTTATTGTTATCATTATGCTATTTTCAATTTCAAAATATTGTAACAATTCTAGTGAAGTAAAGCATAGCAAATGTACTGTGTCTGCATAAATATTGATATCATACAAAAAAAAAGAGAATAAAAAGATGAAATAACATATACCGTATCTGCTCGATCAGACACTTTAAAATAATAGCCTCCCTAACAATGAAATAGTTGACATTCTCAATAGTAACCGTAGACAATCACTACCCACTTGCGTGTTTGTATTTATGGCTCCAAATCCCAGAGAAAGGAGAAGTTTTCATGTACGTATTCATTAGCCATTCAATTTTTAGTCACTTTTTTTGTACCAAAGGCAACAAATGATCTTTACCTATCTAGATTAATACTTCCATCCACAGTAACAGGATTTCTGATAAACACCACTCTCAAATAGTGACCTCCCTCTGCAGTGAACTGAAAAGAATAGTAACCATGGCATCCGATTGAGTGGATATGGTAATACAGGTACCAGGGAGACAGTCGAATGATATGTGCAAAAAATATTTTTAATTAATAGTACGGTGTGTAAATTTCCCTTCAAAAATGTATGGGGAAATCGCTATTCAATTCAAATTGCACATTGAAAGTGAAATAGCACGTAAGTGAAATAGCATGGAAACAGAAGGATTTTTTTCCAACAGACTATACTAAAGAGCCATCAGTTGAAAACGAAGTTCAAGAGGAAGCTAATCCTGAAACAGAGATTGTGAGTGAACGATGCAGTGCAAATGAAGCTGACCTACTATTACCGAGCGATAGCGTGAGTGACCTGTGTGTTATTAGGGATATATAGCACTGTTGCCCGTGCTATTACTCATACTAATCAGCGTCAGCAACTTGTTATTTAGTCGTTATTCAGTTTGAAAATAAAATTTAAAAACTTTACATAATATTTACATCATGTATGACAATTTTATTTAACATTTTTAGACTATAGTAGCCCTTGAAGGAAGGCTAATGTAATCAAACATACTGATGAACTTTGTATAAAACAAGTACTACATTTAAATACTTTAATAGAACGGGCAAGCTATGTTTTGATGTATATTATCAGTTGTAAAGTATTCAAGCCAATCAAATGTTTATACTTAACAATGCTGGTTTAGACCGTCATACAATTTAAGAGATGGTTCAAATTTAACACTAAATATCTGTATACTGT
>WLWD01003199.1_pt1 | contig 10791 bp, 7 predicted proteins | sample 6712731 | NCBI WGS metagenome assembly WLWD01 (sample SAMN12718690, study PRJNA576275) | sponge metagenome | isolation source: marine sponge | host: Mycale hentscheli | place: New Zealand: South Island, Marlborough, Capsize Point | collected 2014-11-01
TCGCATTGGGGGGTTCGGATTTTAAGACGCAATAAGCCACACCTACTTTTGTTTCCTCGTTAATTCTTCTACAATAACGAAAGATAAGTGCACTAATTTGTTCTAGCTAGGTATTCAACTTCAAAACTATAATTCATTAAACACTGTTGATATTCGAGAGAAAAGCGGTATTATTCTCGTGTAACCAGGTTTCTAACCACTACGATGAGCTGTATCTAAACAGTGCAACATTAATTCGCCTTCTTCGTACTACAAGTTATTTAATAGTACGGCGTGTGAACTGCCTGTTCAAAATGTATTTGGAAAAATCGAGTGAAATAGCACTGGACAAAGTGAAATGTCACGGTAGATTAAGTAAGAGTAAGTGCACTATACATAGTAGTCACACTGTAAATGATCTTTAGCTAACTGTAGTCTCGTGCAGTTTTATAAAGCTGGCCTACTATTAGCGTGTGATAGCATGGGTAACCGTGCTATTCTAGATTATTAGCACGAACAACGCCAGCGCTACTGATTCTTAATAGAACAGATTACCCGTGCTATCACTCGCAGTAGGCCAGTGTGTTTTTTTTTAATCATTTGCAGTGTAGCTACACTAGATAGTGCACTTACTATCTGTATATTTAAGGTTTAACTTTCTCAGACACTTCCGACGGCTCCCTTTCTAATCTGTTGAAAAAAATCCGTTGCTTGTGCTATTAATATCGAATCGCACGCACTTTATAAATAGATGTAACGTAGCAAGCTTTACTCATGCCGATATGAGAGCGAAATTTGTATCCAAGGAGCTGAATGTTTATTAGGTCACTTGGACTCAGACTAGGCTAGAAACAGCAGATAATTCAAGCTCAGGTTCAGCACGATTGAACAGATGACTATATTCCAGAAGTTATATGTGGGGTGTGGCTAAAATATTTACTTCCGTTCATTCTAAAGGGGGGTTCGACCGAACCCCTCGAACCCCCCTGGCTACGGGTATGCATGTGTTCTATTTTGTCATGATGCGAGATTCACCTCTCCAGGTAGTGTTGCGACCAATGCATTGTAAATATTGTCAGGGTGTGCTGGGGAATGTTGGCAGCGAGACCAATGTGCTAATGGCACTAGTTTGTGTTGTTTCTGTAGGCCTGGGGAGTACGTAGATATGGGGGAATTATCCCAGGAGGCTCTTCGGGCAGAATTTAAGCGAGCCACAGAGGGGGAGGACCAAAAGTCGTCAAAGTCAAAGTCTCTCTGGCAGATTGCTGATCGAGATGCCTGGGCAGCTAGTTTTGCTCAGTATGCAGGAGTGGTGTGCCGCTCTCATAGGTGCCAACTTTCCAGAATCTATTTCAGGGACAAAAACCACACCCTGGCCACACCCAAATAACACACCCACAATGACATAATTTTTAATGACATCATCTATGCAAAAGTTTAAAATTATAATAGCTGTTCTTTTTCAACCTTTTGAACTTCTACCTATTCCTTGAAATTCTTCTACCCACTTTCTATCAAAGTGACACTGCCTTTTCAATTTCTGCTTTTTTTGGTGGAGGAAGACCTTCTTCAGACATGACCAGTTCAAACTAGTGCGTATATGATGAGTTAACAGAAGTCAAGTCACGTGATTGAAGTGTGATTGCATTATTGTTTTTGTGCATGTCATTATGACTCATGTATATCAGGCTGCATGCAAATAAAAGCTAGCTACAGAAATTTTGCTGTAGCAGCTAGCTTTAGCCTTTTACTTGTGGCATGTTTATAGTTAGTGTGGTTACTAGTAGCTTTGATTAGGTCTAGACAGCCAGCTGGCTAGCACAGCTATAAGTAAATACCCAAAGGCCTACTACTTCACTAGCCTACAGGCTTCCCGGGACAAACCATAGAGCTATTGTGCACTTTCCGGGACTCCGTGACAGAGTGATAAATCCGGGACTGTCCCGGATGATCCGGGACAGTTGGCACCTATATGCTCTAACCCGGAAAAGGCTGTGGCTTTGTGGAGTCACTTGGCTGTTGTGATGTCCTGTCAGAATAGGACCATTTCAGGGTGGTGGAAGACATATGATGAGTCGCTACGGCACAGCTACTCCTCTATGGAAGAGGCGACTTTACCCTGAATCAGTGCCTGTTCACTCAGGCCATGGTGGAGAGTTCTGAGTCCATGCAGCGGCCCACACCCCCAGTATCTACTTTGCCAGTTCCTCCAAGACCCAAGAAGAGGAGAGCACAGGCCTGCTTTGCCTGGAATGATGGCAGGCCCTGTACTTCAATTCCTTGCCAGTTTTCGTACTGCTGTGCTAGATGTGGTGGTGACCACACTAGGAGGTTTTGTCCTCCCTTAGTTGACACACCTTCAGTGGAGGAAGGTCGCCGCGGGCTGAGCTGATGAGCGGCTAGTTCATGAACTGAACTGTGTATCTGTACTCATTCAGACGGGGACTGTTAATTTGCTTGTGTGACACCACCCTTGTTATTTGTGGTGCTATATATGATCATGAAATTGTTGTGTTGAGATATCATAGTGAATGCCACTTGTTATGGGTAGGTGTTGGGGGACTATATAGATAGAGTTGGGAGTAGTAGTTGAGGGGATTGATTGGGGAAAAAATATATAGGCTGGTGTTCTTTTCTCTGCATGTTAGATGGGTGGGTTATTATACTCTCTGCTTGTTGCAGGTGTACTTGAATGCCTCGACTTGCTAGCCATCAGTGACAAACGACCAGTGGGTCTAACTTCGTGGCCTGACATTCCCAATTGGAGTAACATAGTGACACCTATGGTGGTGGGGGAGTGGGACAGACTGTTAGCATCTCACCCAGACCAATCGTATCGAAGGTACCTAGTCGATGGCCTCCAGTATGGCTTTTGGAGTGGCTGATTGTAGAAGTGCCGTGTCAAATATGTCGTCTGCTAGTGAGAGGCCTAGTGTGATAGACGAGTTTGTTGCCACTGAACTTGCAGCTGGAAGGATATTTGGGCCGGTCGAGGCTATTCATTCTTCACTGCACATAAACCGATTTGGGCTTGTCCCAAAGGGTCATGGTTCTGGAAAGTGGCGGTTAATTGTAGACCTCTCCTTTCCAGCTGGAGGAAGCGTGAATGATGGGATTGGCCCAGCCCTGTGTAGTTTACAGTATACATCAGTGGATACTGCTTGTCAGAATATTCTGAGATTGGGTCAAGGAGCAAATTTAGCAAAATTTGATGTTGTATCTGGAGCTTTCAGGACAGTGCATGTTCATCCAGATGACCGCCACCTCCTAGGTATACAATGGAGAGGTCACATTTATGCTGACAAAGTGCTCCCTTTTGGCCTTCGGTCAGCTCCCAAATTGTATAATGCCATTGCAGATGGCTTGCTGTGGATATTGGTGAGAGTAGATCAAGTTACGGGCATCCACTATCTGGATGATTTTCTGATATTTGGTGCATCAGACTCGCCTCAGTGTGGGGAGTCTTAAGCATTAGCCCGGTGTGACTGGTTGGGCATGCCAATATCTCCAACAAAGACTGAAGGTCCCGCTACCAAGCTTGTCTTCCTAGGTATTGAAATTGATTCAGTGTCAATGACTATTAGCCTACCCCCTGAGAAGTTGAGTCGTCTGCGAGTCATGATCCGAGATTGGGAATCCAAGAGGTCATGTACCAAGAGGGAGCTTTTGTCCCTCATTGGCTATTTGCAGCACGCATGCCGTGTGATTAGGCCTGGACATTCTTTCCTACGGCGCATGATCGATCTCTCAGCGGGGGTTAGGGCATTGCACCATCGAGTGCGATTGAATGCGGGGTTTCGATCAGACCTTAAGTGGTGGAACTGCTTCCTGCCTGTGTGGAACGGCACCTGCCCTATGTCCAGTGTTGTGAGGGAAAAACCAACGATGCGTCAGACTCATGGGGCTGTGGGGCATACACGTCAATGGTGTGTTGGTTTCAGCTCAAGTTTCCTGATAGCTGGCTAGATGTTCACATAACTGTGAAGGAGCTGCTACCAATTGTCCTGGCCGTTGCACTGTGGGGATATCTGTGGAAAGGTGTAACAGTGTCTTGTAAATGTGACAACATGGCAGTGGTGGTGATTGTAAATTCTGGGAGAAGCAAAATGGACAAGGCCATGCATCTGATGAGATGCTTATCTTTCTTTTTGGCACAATGGGACGTGACGTTAGTATGTCAGCATATTCCTGTTGTGGAAAATAATGCTGCTGATGCATTATCTAGACACTCTCTGTCTTTGTTTCAGCAGCTGGTGCCGTAGGCAGCGAAGGGTGCCACTCCCATTCCAGAAGGCCTCATTCAGTGCCTGGTCACCGACTCCCCGGACTGGACAAAGGTGGACTGGGTGACCCTGTTCAAAAGTACTATATGATGGGCCTGGCTGATTCTACACACAAATTGTACGCATGTGGGGTGAGGAGGTTCACGGGAATCTGTGCAGCTGCTGGGTGAACACCTGTGCCGGCGGATGAGGATACATTATGCCATTTTGCAGGTACCTTGGCAGCGGAGGGTCTGCGACATAATACCATTAAGTCTTATATGGCAGGAGTTCGTCACCTTCACATATTTGAGGGTCACGGTGACCCCTTCTCTGGTGGACTTCACAGATTGCACTATGTCTTACGTGGTATGAAATGTGCTGAGGGGATGTCCGGGGTGACGAAGCGTGAGCGAAGGCCAATTACTCCTGACCTCCTTCGCAAGATCAAGAGTGTGTGGGATCCTCGAGCACATGAGGCGGACATAGTGATGCTATGGGCTGCATGCTGTTTGGCATATTTTGGGTTTATGCGGATTGGTGAACTCACGGTGCCAACAGAGGATGGTTATGATGCTTCAAGTCACTTATCATGGGGCAACGTGTTAGTGGATTACCCAAACTCTCCATCTAGGATGGAGGTGCGTATAAAGGCATCTAAAACTGATCCTTTTCGTCAGGGAATCTCTCTATTCATTGGCAAATCGGCATCAGATCTTTGCCCTGTTTCTGCTATGCTAGCATACATGGTGGTAAGGGGTAAGAGTGAGGGCCCCCTCTTCTGGTTCAGAGATAGAAAACCGCTGACTAGGCAGAAGTTGGTTACAGCTATAAAGAATGCTTTGGGAAAAGCTGGAGTTGATCCCGGGCAATACTCTGGGCACAGTTTCCGCATTGGGGCGGCTACCACTGCAGCAGCTAGGGGGCTGGAAGATTCTACAGTGAGGACATTGGGCAAGTGGAAGAGCCTTGCATACTTAGAATATATTAAAGATTCCAAGAGAACAATTAGCTGCATACACCTCAAGAATTTGTTAGTCACTCATCATTCACTCTGTTATTTGTGTTGATTATATATTATGTTTCCAATGTGCTAAGTGAGTCTCTCTCCCCCTTCTCTGTCTTGGTCTTGGCCTGGGGGGGTGGTCGTTCCTTCTTTGGCAGAATTAAAGGGGCTTGCCCCACCCCCTTTAATTATGCGCCAGTCAGCCCAAGCTGATTGGGGGTGGGGTTTCCGGCCCTACCTGTGCCAAACAACTCAGCTACTAGAGCTGCTGCTAAAGGTGGAGCAGGAGCGTGAATGACTGGAAAGACAGGTAAGTTGCAATGTATCTTTATAAAGTGAGGTTAATATAATTCATGGTTCATGGCCAAGACAGAGGGGAATGGCTGTGAACAATGGGGTGTGTATGGGGATGAGCCGCAGGATTAACTGTTGTTTCTCTTATTGTTTAAATGAACGCATCATCAACCACAAGCAAAAACAATTCTTTTACATTGGCAACTTCAATCAATAAAATAAAGTGATCAATCTTATCAGTAATTTGGACATTTTATTCCTTGTCTTGTTAAATATTGTCCAAAACTGATTGAAGTAATTATAGTTTGTTGCATGATTTCACTATTTTAAAAAGTAAGTATAATCAAAACTAAAGAATTTTTACAGAAGGGTCATAAAACTGAAATTTTGGAAAATTAGACTGGTGGAATTGATAATTCACTTACGCTGCTGTGACAATCACTACTAATTTTCTGTTTTCTGTGAATGTATATGTGTGTCATGTGTGAGGCAGATGTACGAAAATTCCTTCCTCAAGATTTTTAATAATATGCTGATTCATCATAGACTACTGGAAGCACAAGTGCAACCTTCTTTACACACGCACAGGGTTGAAACAGTGGTTGGGAGTTTTTACCAATACTGGCTGTCTCCTGCTTTGTACGTATAAAATGTTTCTACAAAGGGAAATGAGTATGCTTTTTTATGACTCATCTTCACCAAAATTTAAGCTGTAAGATTGGATATTTAACACAGCAACTCATTTCCACCAACTCATTTCCACCAACTCATTTCCACCAACTCCATTTCCACCTATTCATCATTTCCACCAACTCATTTCCACCAACTCATTTCCACCAACTCAGTTTCCACCTACTCATATTAGCTATTATTCTAATTGAGCATGTGAACTTTTTCTGAGCATGAGTCTTCAGTTCACACAATACTAATGTGGAGTGTGCAATGGACCATTTTTCTATGGGCCCATTCCTGCCATCAAAGAAAGGAAGTGTCTTTGATTTCCAGGTCATCTTTTCTCCAAACAATGTGTGACATGCTAGCCTGCATTTTATAGAACACAAAGCAAACAGGAAATGACAGATTTTCCGTTACTTACCTGTGCATTATGGGATGCTGAAAACTTATGTTTCACTGTCATGTAAATTAGTTGTACTAGTGTTGAGATGAAGCCATAAATTAATTGAACGTGGTCATTCAGTTCCTGGAGTACTATAGTCACGAAGTATTAGAGCAGATTAGCAAGTGATGTTTTTTTATGGTGTGTGCCATTTAAAAGCTGAGTATGTGTAAGTGTTCTGCTATTTGCATCACATTGCTAGAGTGTTCCTCACTGAGAATATTCTTATTAATTCAGCGATGCGAGCGAAGCGAGCTGAGCTGACTTACTAATGAGTCCGCGATATATATATTTAGGTCTAGGAATTGTTTTTGTTCTTGCGTGGGCGTATGTGTGCACATTGTCTCCTACGCGCTTGCGCGGGCCGGGTAACCTTCTTAGCAACATTTTGTTTCCCGCCGTAAGATAGCGATGCCCAGTGAAACAAATTCTACGAAAGAGAGACAAAACGTTAGAAACGCTCGGTCAAGAGCTTTGAGGGCATTAGAAACTCCAGAAGAAAAATTTGTAAGGAGAGAGATAAGAAATGAAAAAGACAGGGCAAGGAGGAGAGCTAAAACGAAACAGAAACAGGTAAGCAAAGTAAAGAATCTTTCTTTTTGAAAAGCCATTAAATGTTCCTAATTTATTTATTAGACTATTCCTCATCATAGAAAAAAGCTACCACTTTGTTTTCTCACTTTGACAGTATTTTGTAGCCACACCAAGCATGCATGGAATAGCTGCAATTACAGGGAACATGCATCGCTCGCTTCGCTATTTTGTGCTATTAGAGCGCATCACTAGTATTAATTTATGACGTTTATATATTGTCAAATAATGAATGCCACTCCCTCTTGGCTGCTACGGTCCCCTTGCTGTTGGAACCCTCTGGTGTCTGAGGTTTGATGGCAAGAGACATCCACAAAAATGTCTACAAACACATATTAAATTTTTTAAACTCAATATCCCTAGGGGAATCCATGGCAGCTGTCGTAAGTAGTGTACCTATGATAATACGGAAAACATGAAGTTTTCTTTATGCAGTTAACCTAGGGATTTTTCATGATTTTTAATCAAATGCAAGCACAATGATTTGTATCAAAAATCATTCCTTTGGTTAAAAACTGAGACCACATGTACTTTCTGCACTTGAAACTTCACATAAAAGGATACAAATGTAGGAGTGTTTGTGTATGAGATGTGTGGAGGATTTAATACTCGTACCAAAAATTTCAACAACAAAGCTTGACTGATTCTTGAGACATGATAATAAAATGCATTCCAATACAGATGACATAATACATAGCTCTTAACTAGTGGTGTGCTTCAGCACAATGGTGAATGAGCCAATGTGCACAGTAGTTAGAAACATCGTAACTTTGATTTTTTTCTTTATAATTTTCCCGAGTAGTGATAGCTTGTGTAGTCTAAACAAGCCATTCCTACCACAAAAAAAATATCAGAGTTTTTGAAATTATGTATGGTAAAAGGTTTTCAACCATAATCATATATGCAACTTTTTTTACTTAGAAAAACACAAGCATTTATTACACAGTTTTGAGCTTAACCCTAAAATGAGTATCTATAACACACAGCCCTCTCACTTACATATTCATTCATTCATTGTAACTGACAAGCATGCACGTATGTTGTATGGACAAGACTACTACATACACTCAATTTTAAAGCTATTATTAATACTCCCATACACACGTTCGGTACACACCAGCAGAACCTCAACATTAGACTTCTTCGTTCTTTTCCTTGGGGTTTCGTGATAGCTACAATTCCCAAACGCTTTATTAGTGCTGATTTCCTACATCATTTTGCACTTCTGGTAGACAATGAGCATCAACATCTCACTGACACTACTACAGTAGAACCTCAATCCAGAACTCACTAATCCGAAATACTGGATAATTTGAACAGGTGTCAGTTGAGCCACCCCTTTAAGCCGCATATCCCATATGAAGCCGTAGGTTTGCTACATTTACAACTGCCTCGCTACTCAAGTTGTTTCTTTGAAAAAAATTTTAATTCTGCACCACAGGCAACAACATTGCTCTCAAAACAAAAGCTCAAGCATTACCTGTAAAAATGTATATACTCGATAATCCGAACTTTTCACTAATCCAAAAATCCTTCAGTCCCTGAGTGTTTCAATTTCTGAGGTTCTACTATACTCCGTTGCTGGTGCATGGAATTATTAGTTTCCTCAAATCTGTCCATCACCCCAAATAAATTTATAATCCCTTCATCTCTCTTTTGTTAGAGCTTCCTGTATTGACAGAGGTTTTCTGTGCTGATTGTGTAATCAAATATGAGATTGTGTATTATATCAACACTAAGGGTTCCCCTGTCACTGCAAGCTCCTCACTGCTTCTCCATTACCAACCACGAGTTTGAACACATTTTATCACTCATAATTTGTCCTTCTTCCAGTAACTGATCAAGCCCATTTGAACATGATGCCTAAGAATAGCCCTGGAGACTGGTGTACACGTGGGGACTGTCGTGCCCTCAATCACATCATATATCACTACCGTATGCAACACCTCCATGAATTGTCATGGAGTTTAAAAGGTTGCACAGTTTTCTCTTAAGCTTGACCTCGTGATCATAGCTATTCCTATCCTAGATGAATTTCCTAAAAGCAGTAGATACCACCCCCATGATCTCGTCTATGTGTCACCACATTGACTGCAATGGCATCAAGCCACTCCCATACAAGGTAAAGGTCATTATTACTTCATCCTCCCAACCACAGACACAAAGGCAATTGCAGGCCTAACAACCTCCTCCAATGACTGAATACTGCATATGAGAACTGTTCTACAAACATTTGAGATAAGCTAAATAATACCTAGCCTCTCCTACAAATTACGTCACTAACATAATAATAAACTAGAAATTAATAGCAAGATTACAAAAAAGATACTACCTCGTTGCAATATCTGATTGGCTGTCAAACAACTCACACAACTCGTCTTGTCTGAACAGACAACACATTTACTTGCTGACATTACTGCTCCAAACTCACACACAGTGCCACCTTTTACCCAATTTTTTAAGTCTGTGGGGCTATACTAACAATACTGGCAGCAGGTGAAGATCTTTGTGGATTTATGAATTACAGAAAACCTAGCCTTGGGAATCAAAGAGTATGAGTAGGCCTGCAATTGCATGAGTTTTTGAGCATGGACAATTTTTACCACTGTTTTGTGCTGAACATTGCACTCACTTCTCCAGCAGAAGTCATAGTTAGTTGATAGTGCTCAGGAGGTTTACTGGACTCAACAGCAGAAGCCACTCTTCTCTCCTTTCCCATATCTGAAGCACTTCTTGTATTGTCACTGACACATCAAGTAATGTCACAGTCAAAACTGTTCTTCAACAGTAAAATATAGATGGTACCTGGCAGCTGCGCTTCTGAATCTCTACATCCTGCTCAGAAGAAATACAGCACATTTCATCGAGAGCTTCTTGTTGTCTAATTGGCCATCAAACACTTCAAAGCTTCTTTAATGCTATATCTACATCAAACGTCGACACTCATTGCTTGTCTAGGCAGACAATCAACCCGGCAAGCACTCCAACTTCACCTATTATCGGATAAATAATTCCATTAGCTGCAAGGTAATGGCACCATATTTCTGTGTGGTACATTCACTGGCACTGCATACCACCCTCTTAGTATCGAGCTAGCTACATGCACAATCTGTCCAACCAGGACATTTGCCTTCCATCGGATAAATGTGAAAAAAATGGCATGTAAGTTATGAAAAAAGGTATGTTTAAAGTGTTTCTTCAAATTCACTGTTTAATTGTGTTTGTTTTCAGACTAGCAGCTTTGCTAAGGAAGTCAGTCATATAGTGTCTGATGTCATACAATGATATGAAGAGTTCCCCAACTTGACAATACAAAGGAACGTCCCAACTTAGTTAATTGTGTGAACACTTCCTTCCTTTTTACTTGGAAGTTGTAAGGTTAAGTAAACAAGGCACACATTCAGGATGTGCTGAGGCTTGTTCTGTTGAATGGCCTAACATATGTTAGTTCTATGGAGCATGGAAACATTCAACATTTAGATGGAAGGAATTATGACTTTCATGTAGCTACTAAAGAATGAAGAAAAATTTTAAAGATACCA
>WLWD01005616.1_pt1 | contig 10782 bp, 12 predicted proteins | sample 6712731 | NCBI WGS metagenome assembly WLWD01 (sample SAMN12718690, study PRJNA576275) | sponge metagenome | isolation source: marine sponge | host: Mycale hentscheli | place: New Zealand: South Island, Marlborough, Capsize Point | collected 2014-11-01
TGTTGGTATTTCAGTCAAGTACATGTGTGTTATATTTCCGTCAATAGTCTGTGGTTGGTATTTCGTCAAGTACGTCTGTGTTGGTAATTTCAGTCAAGTACGTCTGTGTTGGTATTTCATCTCAAGTTTCGTCTGTGTTTTGTATTTCATGCTCAGTTACGTTTGTGTTGGTATTCATTCAAGTACGTCTGTGGTTGGTATTTTCATTCAAGTACGCTGTTGGTATTTCAGTCAAGTACGTCTGTGTTGGTATTTCAGTCAAGTATGTCTGTGTTGGTATTTCAGTCAAGTACGTGTGTGTTGGTATTTCAGTCAAGTACGTGTGTGTTGGTATTTCAGTCAAGTACGTCTGTGTTGGTATTTCAGTCAAGTACGTCTGTGTTGGTATTTCAGTCAAGTACGTCTGTGTTGGTATTTCAGTCAAGTACGTCTGTGTGGGTATTTCAGTCAAGTACGTTTGTGTTGGTATTTCAGTCAAGTACGTCTGTGTTGGTATTTCAGTCAAGTACGTCTGTGTTGGTATTTCAGTCAAGTACGTGTGTGTTGTTATTTCAGTCAAGTACGTCTGTGTTGTTATTTCAGTCAAGTACGTCTATGTTGGTATTTCAGTCAAGTACGTGTGTGTTGGTATTTCAGTCAAGTACGTCTGTGTTGGTATTTCAGTCAAGTACGTTGTGTTGGTATTTCTGTCAAGTACGTGTGTGTTACGTATTTCAGTCAAGTACGTCTGTGTTGGTATTTCAGTCAAGTACGTCTGTGTTGGTATTTCAGTCAAGTACGTCTGTGTTGGTATTTCAGTCAAGTACGTCTGTGTGGGTATTTCAGTCAAGTACGTCTGTGTTGGTATTTCAGTCAAGTATGTCTGTGTTGGTATTTCAGTCAAGTACGTCTGTGTTGGTATTTCAGTCAAGTACGTCTGTGTTGGTATTTCAGTCAAGTACGTCTGTGTTGGTATTTCAGTCAAGTACGTCTGTGTTGGTATTTTGGTTAGCTACGTCTGTGTAAATACTTCAGTCCATTGTGTCTGTTAGTATTTCAGTGAACTATGTCCGTCAGTGTTTCAGTCAAGTACATAGTATGTGCCAGTCATTTAATACAGGTGTATAATTATTACTAGTGTTGTAGGAAAATATTATTAGTATGGTATTTTTATTTTTTGCTTCTATTATTATAGTTGTTGTTGATGTTGTTGATGATTGTTATTATGTGCCAAAATTTTATTTTAATAGGGTGTCATGGATCGAGTTATGTGGTACTCGCTACACATCCGGGGACGTTGTGGTCGCAACGTCTGATCTACTTCCTCAATTCGGAATTATTCAAGAAATAATTGTTGACAACTTGTGTTATTATTTTTTTTTGGAACTGCTGCATACAATTTGCTTTTCTACTCATTTTCATTCGTTTGAAGTAATTAATAACTCTCCACCTGTGTTTAGTGTGATCAAGCCGTCAGATTTATTTGATCATTGTGTTTTAGGTTTATACCATATTCAGTCTCACCGATCTTTTTTTGTGCCACTTAAAAATATTTTTTAATTGAACAATTAGTTTTGAATTTGCATTTATTGAATTTATTATTGTTTCAGTGTGAACCACCAGGGTATCATAGAGGATAATTAGCTGGAGCAATATGAATATTTTAGACCACACCCACTCATTATACATAGATAGGACCGTATCATAAAAGATACTACTTCGGTCCTGCTAAAATCACCTAATTTTTCTCCCATTCCAGCTTGCAATAAAATCAAAAATTACCAATGATGAAGTAAAAAAAATCTACCAAATTTCTTGAGGGTGGAAATCTTAAAGACCACTGTAGGAAATCCTGCCATCTATAATTACATTCAGTGGCTTCTATTCAGTTTGTGTCTTCGCATGAGAGAGGTGAGGACAGCCAGCCTGGAGACCTGTTTGGCCTTGTCCAATGCCTTCAATATGACACCCTAGGAGACCAAAGTAGCACTGTGGTTTCTTCACCACCATGCTGGTATTCTGACGTACTTCCCCAGTGTGCCTGGTTTGGAAGACCTGGTCATCACTGACATCCAGGTAGTGTATGACAGTATCACTGGAGTCATTCTTAAAGCAATGAGTTTTGATAACTTAGTTCAGGCCACAGCGACAGATTCAGGAAGACAGGTCGATTCACTGTGAAAGATTTCAAATCATCTTTCACAGTGAATCGACCTGTTATGGCTTGTCTCATATCTAACAAGTCCTTCACTTTTATTAGAGAAGGTGTCAAGAACAACATGGTACACTTTTTGTATGGATCCAAAAGAGTTTATGTAACATTTATATCTCGATGTAAATATTTTGAAGTGGTATGTTCGTGTGATCCTACTTCCCAAGACTCCATTCATCATGAATGTACTGGAATGAACTACAGCAGCTACATGGACTACCTGTTTGCCTTTCACGAAGGAAGGGATTATCTTGGGGTGGTTGATGAGGCAGATTCAATTCCTGAGGTTATAGTATGCCTCTTCAATTTGAATTGTCCACAAGCAGTAGTACTTTGCAGTGGACACCTCATATTGTTTGGACAGGTAATGGAAATACTATTGCAGTTTCTTTTAATAGTTACTACTATTTCTGGTTTCAGAAATTTGAGAAGCAGCACTCAGGGCAAGAAATCTTTACAAGTTAGTTAAGCTTTTATTAATTGTTAATTTTTACTAGTGTTCTAGTTATTATTATTTGCATTTTTAGGTGTGAATTACTTGTCAGTGTTTCTCAGTGTATATCCTGACTTAATCCTCTCAGTGAAACCTTGTGTTATGACCAACTCATCCAGCGAGTGGACTTGATTGACAAGGACAAAGCAAGAATTCTTTTAGGCAACGTCTGTACAGCCTTATTAAAACTCAGCTCTCAAGGAGTTTGTTACTGTACTGTTCCAAACAGGAGAATGTAGTGATGTGGCATATAAAATACAATAACAGCTCCAGCAAGTGTTTTATTGTAAAAGTATTATTGTATTGTTTGCAAGTTACACTTGTGGATTGATTTGTGAGTTCAAAAGACACTTGCACTTTCAGTGGCTGGCTAGCTCCACTGTGAGCTGGTGCACCTATCATGCACACTTGCACTTTCAGTGGCTGGCTAGCTCCACTGTGAGCTGGTGCACTATCATGCACACTTGCACTTTCAGTGGCTGGCTAGCTCCACTGTGAGCTGGTGCACCTATCATGCACACTTGCACTTTCAGTGGCTGGCTAGCTCCACTGTGAGCTGGTGCACTATCATGCACACTTGCACTTTCAGTGGCTGGCTAGCTCCACTGTGAGCTGGTGCACCTATCATGCACACTTGCACTTTCAGTGGCTGGCTAGCTCCACTGTGAGCTGGTGCACTATCATGCACACTTGCACTTTCAGTGGCTGGCTAGCTCCACTGTGAGCTGGTGCACCTATCATGCACACTTGCACTTTCAGTGGCTGGCTAGCTCCACTGTGAGCTGGTGCACTATCATGCACACTTGCACTTTCAGTGGCTGGCTAGCTCCACTGTGAGCTGGTGCACCTATCATGCACACTTGCACTTTCAGTGGCTGGCTAGCTCCACTGTGAGCTGGTGCACTATCATGCACACTTGCACTTTCAGTGGCTGGCTAGCTCCACTGTGAGCTGGTGCACCTATCATGCACACTTGCACTTTCAGTGGCTGGCTAGCTCCACTGTGAGCTGGTGCACTATCATGCACACTTGCACTTTCAGTGGCTGGCTAGCTCCACTGTGAGCTGGTGCACCTATCATGCACACTTGCACTTTCAGTGGCTGGCTAGCTCCACTGTGAGCTGGTGCACCTATCATGCACACTTAATAGACTATTATTAAACCACAAGATTGCTAATTACTTAATATGGAAAATTGAAGCGGGCGGTGCTTGAGAAACTAATAAGTCATTTTGTATGGCATTATAGTGCTGAATATTCTGGGGATGATAAGGTCCAGCCACCTTTGATTATTAGAATTTTCCCTCCACACATGTCCAAGGTTGCCCTCCATCTTCACGTATTTCCTAGCAGATATGGAACAACAGGACTAAGAGCAATATCATTCAGCATGGTATTGGTAGCACACAACCTTGTAAAACAGCAACCTTTATTGACTAGGACATAAAAGCTGCCTTGCAGTCTTTCTGATACCACACATTTGCTGCGTGCAAGTCTGAGAGAAACCCTCCCATTCTTCCTCAGATTGAATATCTTTTCTGGCCTAACATGCTTTTCTTCCCCACTGCTGACAGAAAGCCAGCAAGTAGTTTTGAGAATTGACTACTTTAAGGGAAACAAAGTTAGATATAGCTACTCTGATGTGAACTTCGACAAAAAAAAATGCCCCTTATTCTGGTGGGCTACTACTAGCTATACATGCAAATTTCAAAAGACGGGAAGTTGCTTCAAGAGGTCAACTAGCTAGTAAATTGTTTTTCAAAACGACAGGATTAATTTCACTAGTCTTAGTTACTAGCTAGCAGATCTAGCTATACAAATGTACTCAAATATTCAGATGATTGTAAAACAAAACTATTTCTATGGTAATACCAACCTGTACCAAATAAAGGGCATGAATTTAATTGGCTAAACATAGCTAGCTAGCTAGCTATGAAGTTATAGCTAATTATGTACTAATTTTTAGTCCGTATTTTTGGAAGTTCGGGTCCGCGTCCGGTAGAGAGGTGCCGTCAGGATATATATGGCGGTGAATAGTCACGTGATAAATATTCATCAACAGTTGTGCAGTTGTAAATGGTAATGGTCGCACTCAGTTGATCTCTTCTTATACGTTATTGATGGCGGAGAGATCTGGTGCTAGTCGTAGTGGAGACTCCGAGGGAGCGGTGACCGTGGAGCCTATGGATACTGACAACAACACGTCATCTACGGATGGTAAGCTTTAGTTAGTGTTTGTACTCGCGGTAGGGTGTGGTGTTACTTTGTAGCGGCAGGACCTACTCTGGAAGATGTTTGTAAGTTACTGGAAAGTGAAAAGTACAAGTGGAAGGAGGTAGCCAGTAAAGCTGGATTCAGTGAGGAGGAAATGGAAACGGTAGTGGAGAAGTGTGAAGGGAAGGAGCAAGAGGACTGCCTGAAGTTTGTAGTGGAACAGTGGTTTACCAGACATGCCATAACTTGGGAGCAGTTACTTCAGCTTATGAAGAAAGTGGGACTGGAAGAGAAAGCATTAGAAGTAGCTGCAAAGAAAGGTTAGAGTATAATTCATAGTGGTGGATGAGTGTGTGTATAATGAAACCCTTTACCAGTCCCACACTGAAGAGGTCGGTAATATGACATAAGGCAGTTGTGCTTGCTTTCCAGGTAGAGAAAAGTAGTAACCCTTGAGTGTAACACTCAAATAGAATGATGTAATGTATGGGTGATACCTGTCTCCGTAGTAACCAGATATGATGTACACTGAGGGTAATGTTGAGCAGATGCAGGTGGTGTTGGTTCATTCATATTCGGCTACCTTGTCAGATTGGTTATTTGTATGCAGCTTCTAGAGAGTAGGGAGGTACTAGGTACCTTTTTTATTACTTGATAATTTAGAATGCACCAGAGTGAAGTTTAAATATAGTGATGATCTACATCCTGGTGATAATGTCACATGTGCATCCTAAGTGTCACATCCTAGTGTTAGTGTCATATCCTAGTGTTAGTATCACATCCTAGTGTTAGTGTCACATCCTAGTGTTAGTGTCATATCCTACTGTTAGTACTGCATCCTAGTGTTAGTGTCATATCCTAGTGTTAGTCTCACATCCTAGTGTTAGTGTCACATCCTAGTGTTAGTGTCACATCCTAGTGTTAGTCTCACATCCTAGTGTTAGTCTCACATCCTAGTGTTAGTGTCACATCCTAGTGTTAGTGCCACATCCTAGTGTTAGTCTCACATCCTAGTGCTAGTGTCACATTCTAGTGTTGGTCTCACATCCTAGTGTTAGTGACATCCTAGTGTTAGTGACATCCTAGTGTTGGTCTCACATCCTAGTGTTAGTGTCACATCCTAGTGTTAGTGTCACATCCTAGTGTTAGTGCCATATCCTAGTGTTAGTATCATATCCTAGTGTTAGTCTCACATCCTAGTGTTAGTCTCACATCCTAGTGTTACCTAGTGTTAGTGTCACATCCTAGTGTTAGTTTCACATCCTAAGTGTTAGTGTCACATCCTAGTGTTAGTGCCACATCCTAGTGTTAGTGCCATGTCCTAGTGTTAGTGTCACATTCTAGTGTTAGTGCCACATCCTAGTGTTAGTGCCATGTCCTAGTGTTAGTGTCACATTCTAGTGTTAGTGTCACATCCTAGTGTTAGTTTCACATCCTAGTGTTAGTGCCATATCCTAGTGTTAGTGCCATGTCCTAGTGTTAGTGTCACATTCTAGTGTTAGTGCCACATCCTAGTGTTAGTGCCATGTCCTAGTGTTAGGGCCATGTCCTAGTGTTAGTGTCACATTCTAGTGTTAGTCTCACATCCTAGTGTTAGTGTCACATCTTAGTGTTAGTGCCATGTCCTAGTGTTAGTGTCACATCCTAGTGTTAGTGTCACATTCTAGTGTTAGTGTCACATCCTAGTGTTAGTGCCATGTCCTAGTGTTAGTGTCACATTCTAGTGTTAGTGCCACATCCTAGTGTTAGTGCCATGTCCTAGTGTTAGTGCCATCTCCTAGTGTTAATGCCATGTCCTAGTGTTAGTGTCACATTCTAGTGTTAGTCTCACATCCTAGTGTTAGTGTCACATCCTAGTGTTAGTGCCATGTCCTAGTGTTAGTGCCATGTCCTAGTGTTAGTGTCACATTCTAGTGTTAGTGCCACATCCTAGTGTTAGTGCCATGTCCTAGTGTTAGTGCCATGTCCTAGTGTTAATGCCATGTCCTAGTGTTAGTGTCACATTCTAGTGTTAGTCTCACATTCTAGTGTTAGTGCCACATCCTAGTGTTAGTGCCATGTCCTAGTGTTAGTGCCATGTCCTAGGGTTAGTGCCATGTCCTAGGGTTAATGCCATGTCCTAGTGTTAGTGTCACATTCTAGTGTTAGTGCTATATTCTAGTGTTAGTGCCATGTCCTAGTGTTAGCGCCACATCCTAGTGTTAGTCTCACATCCTAGTGTTAGTGTCACATCCTAGTGTTTGTGTCACATCCTAGTGTTAGTCTCACATGTACCATGTATTGATCTTGTTTATATTCACAGATATAGTGCTTCAGAACACTGAGTCTATTAAAGAGAAGTTAAAGGTACCATCCTTTACCATACAGAAGGCGGAGTGCCATGCTGCTTTACAGCAAACTTTAAAGAAAGGAGACACTTGGTAAGTCAGTGATGTTAGTGTCAGTGATACTAGTGTCAGTGATGATGTTAGTGTCAGTGATGTTAGTGTCAGTGATGCTAGTGTCAGTGATGTTAGTGTCAGTGATGCTAGTGTCAGTGATGCTAGTGTCAGTGATGTTAGTGTCAGTGATGTTAGTGTCAGTGATGCTAGTGTCAGTGATGCTAGTGTCAGTGATGTTAGTGTCAGTGATGCTAGTGTCAGTGATGTTAATGTCAGTGATACTAGTGTCAGTGATGTTAGTGTCAGTGATGCTAGTGTCAGTGATGTTAGTGTCAGTGATACTAGTGTCATATTATTTTTAAGAGTTGTAAAATATATAGTTTATTTGAGGTAGTACATGTGACCGGCTATGAGAAAACCGACCGTTGTGACACAATTAAAAAAAATCGATTTTATGTGGGTAGTTTTAACGGGTCAAAGGTGCTTACCATTCGTTCTTTAGCTTGGAGTGTCTCCACGGGCTATACAAAAGCCACGCAGTTAGCTCCATCACAAAATTAAACTCAGAAAAATCAAGTTGAAAGTTTTACGAGTGATTTCTGTGCACGGACTGTTATACTGTTATGAAAGAATTATGTAATGTTAATAAGATTTTCCCTGGAAGGGTAACCTCATGACCCGAGTTTTTGTGCCGAGTTATGGCTTACTGCTCATCCAAGACTTCGTGAAATAATTGGTAAGCTTTTAGGCTTTAGCTGCTAGTCATACTCGGTAAGCTAGAGTTTTTGCTGTAAGCTATTATTCCTTAAGCTTCCGCAGCTATCGTCATAGAAATGGCGACCCACATTCTCTAAATGCAGCTGGGTGCAATTAGAATGGTAGACTGACATAACTAAAACCCTTTTTTCCCGAAGAAGCTTTCGCCCAAATCAGCCAAAATTTTAACCTGGGGTTGTTTGATAGTAAAAAACCCCAAAAAATTTTTTTTGAAAAAATTGAGGTAAATTGACTGCGTCTTTACTTGATTTTAATTTATTGTCACAACGGTCGATTTTCTCATAGCCAGTCACATATAATGAGATGGTAAAGTACTTTGTTGTCAAATACATAACTATCTTAGTATTAAGGTTTCAAGTTGCCACGGTCAAAGCTTTGAAGTGTGTGATTCGTTATCACAAACAATCCCATTTGGTGCAGGTATCTTGTGGAGATGCGCTGGATAAAGCAGTGGAAGAAATATGTTGGCTACGACCAGTGGGACCAGTCTATGGCAGGGCAGGACTCAGCCAATCCCGGACCTGTTGACAACTCCAACCTCTTCAAAGGTAATGTGTGAACTGATTAGGACTATAATATAACCTACATGCATAGTTACCACATGTCATCCCACATGCATAGTTACCACATGCCATCCCACATGCATAGTCACCACATGTCATCCCACATGCATAGTTACCACATGCCATCCCACATGCATAGTTACCACATGTCATCCCACATGCATAGTTACCACATGCCATCCCACATGCATAGTTACCACATGTCCATCCCAAATGCATTTAGTACCACATGCCATCCCACTATGCATAGTTACCCACCATGTCATCCCACATGCAGAGTTACAATCCATCCCACATGCATGTTACCCACATGCAATCCCACGCATTTAGTAGTTAACCACTGCTCATCACATGCTAGTTTAACACCATGGCCATCCCAAAGCATAGTGTACCACAATGCCTCCCCAGCCAGTTACCAAACACTGCCATCCCACATGCATAGTTACCACATGCCATCCCACATGCATAGTTACTACATGCCATCCCACATGCATAGTTACCACATGTCATCCCACATGCAGTTACCACATGTCATCCCACATGCATAGTTATCACATGCCATCCCACATGCATAGTTACTACATGCCATCCCACATGCAGTTACCACATGCCATCCCACATGCATAGTTACCACATGCCATCCCACATGCATAGTTACCACATGCATCCCACATGCATAGTTACCACATGCCATCCCACATGCATAGTTACCACATGCATCCCACATGCATAGTTACCACATGCCATCCCACATGCATAGTTACCACATGCCATCCCACATGCATAGTTACCACATGCCATCCCACATGCATAGTTACCACATGCCATCCCACATGCATAGTTACCACATGTCATCCCACATGCATAGTTGCCACATGCCATCCCACATGCATAGTTACCAGCAATGTTTGGAGTTATGACACAGCGAGGTTTGGAGTTATTGTTCGTTTGAAAGCCTTTAAGCTCTCTATTGAGTAGCTATAGTCTGTCCAAGTTGAGTTGGCCAGAAAAAAACTTGAATAACTTGTGAATGGAAGCAGCTACGCATCCGGGGTTTGTACCATTAGGAAGCTTGCGCCAAAGTGGTTAAGATATTTCCTCAGTAAACTCCAAAACCAGAGAGAAAGTGTTATTCCAAAACTCAATGCAAAAGTCTATGGGAATAGAAAAAACCCACAGGTTTCCCACTCAATACGCGCCTGCCTGCGTTTAGTCATGCGGCATGGTTCAATTGGTCATGCAGACGGTCTTCATAGCATTTTGTAAACAATGAGCGGCTTCTTCTCCGGTGATAGAGTTTCTAGCTTTGTATCTTGATAAGCCTAAGTTGCGAGCGGAAACAGTATAGGCGGAGTGTCCTGTTGTCGCAGAGGGTACAGGACCACCTGATAGAACGTTGGTAATTGTTTGTTTACCTGTTCAATAACAAATGCCGTATAGTCAGTACATTTCAAAGTTATATATGTAGCTATCATTTAGCTAGCAACTTGTAATACATTCACAAATTAAATTTAAATTGTGTGCTTGTCTGCTGTGTTTATGCCAATTTCTTTTTCTTCTATTAAATGAGTTTATTGTGAGAATTCAGACCAACTCTGGCTGCACTCCACCTTCAACTCGGATCACAACTATATTTGTATTTGTGTCTGTTTATATTCTATTCATCTCATCAGTTTTCAACATATATTTTATAAATAAATGAAACCATTGATAAAGAAAGTCTAACAACAGGCTACAAGTTAACAGGCTACAAGTTAACAGGCTACAAGTTAACAGGCTACAAGTTAACAGGCTACAAGTTAACAGGCTACAAGTTAACAGGGTACAAGTTAACAGTGCTGTACTGTTGAATCTTGTGAATTTCAAAATATTTTGGGACACAGTAGCATCGACTGCGTTTTACTCTTGTCTCTTTAGAAGAACGTCTCACCAGTTTGTGTTTTTCCATCTGCTACACATTACCTGTGCATAAGAAACATAAATATAGTTGAAACAGACAAAATGAGCTGAACAGCGCTCGAAAATAACTCCACAAACTTCATTAAACTTCTTACTTACAGAAGTTACAGAATTAATGTGCACTTTTGTATCCGCCCCATTTTCACGTGCAACGTTGACGCGCATAATTCTGGGTTTGATACAGAGGAACCCTGGGATTCCCCCC
>WLWD01001938.1_pt1 | contig 10762 bp, 1 predicted proteins | sample 6712731 | NCBI WGS metagenome assembly WLWD01 (sample SAMN12718690, study PRJNA576275) | sponge metagenome | isolation source: marine sponge | host: Mycale hentscheli | place: New Zealand: South Island, Marlborough, Capsize Point | collected 2014-11-01
AGGAGTTTATAAATCGCATACAAACCTCAATTTTGGTTTATAACTATAACAAATAAACAAACATCCCCGATTTTCAATTGTGTTTCCCCTGTAAGTGTCTCGCTCGCTACGCTCGCTCACCAATTACAATGCCATTAAAAAAAATACAATCTATTCTTAGTTGGAGTGATCATAAAGGGTATTAATCTTGATGAGTAGATTAAGGAATTCTCAGATGATGTTTTGGCAGTAAAATAGGAAACTAATTATGCTCAGTCTGTCAAATCACTACACAACTGATATTCATGAACACACTAATTCAAATAAAAATCTATCTGGGTATGATGTTGCCAGTTGTTGTTTTTTTTTAACAGAAGAACATAGACAAGGAAGAACACAGGCACTGAATATTTTATATCTGTGAAGGAAAGGTTTATCAAATTGAAGTATGTAATCTGCATTATTCAGTTATTATGCTAGCATTATGCTTCTATGCTAGGATCAATCATTGTGCTCAAATTATGCTGGCATATATAGTATAATCCTAACTGCAATTCAAATCTCCCTATCCTAACTTTTCACCACCATCTTAGCTGCAATTTCCACTGCAATTTTATAAGTGCTTTGTACACTACAAAGTCCCATGAGACTGCAAATAGGCGCTGATAGAGAGGATGTGGTCAGCTAAGTATATTAACAACCACAACTGGAACCACAATTTCCACTTGAGATCTGGAGGTTTTTAAACTGGTACTATTTACTAATGCCACTATTATAGAACTCTTCCCTAGATTAGCGGTAGACAAAGGCTTGAGCTATGCAAGACAAGAAGTATATTATGATCTGTCATAATTTGCAAAATATTTTTTATAGAAGTGACCTTAGTTACATCTCAATATACCTTATCTATATAATATTTAGCTGCAAAAATTTACAATTTTGTTGTACTAACCTAAATTAGAATTGGACTGTATACAAATGACTCAATGTTACCTGTCTATATAATGTATATAAATGTTTATAGCTCACCAAATTCAAAGATCCACTATAGTAGCTGCAGCACCGTTCATAAGCTATTCCTAGGGCAACTATAAGATAACTGAATGAGGTCCCACTCAACACGCGATTAGAATACCAAGATCTATTGTTCATTGGACAGCACAGAAGAGAGTCAGCCAGTTATATTGCTCGATTCTTCAAGCGGAAGTGAGCACCAAACCTGGCAGCCTACTACCACGTGTTCAGAATTTAAGTGTTATGAATGATTATTCTGTTTAACTCCAAGTCTTTCATGCAGAATCTGTTACATAAAGTTGCAGAAGTTTGCTACTCTGCTAGATGAACTTTCAAATATCATATAACTGCTTGATTGTCTCTTAACCATATTTTAATTGTGTATTTGTCTGTTATAGCTTTAACGATTTATTATGCAGTATCCAAATAAAATGTACTTTAATTACTATTTTGTACATTATGTTAGTGAGTGTTGGGATGAGGTTGAGGAGAGGATGGGTGGCTCAGTTTTATTTATCATTTTATGATTTTCAGACCAAACTTTTTTCCGTTTAATACCAATTTTCTCTTCAAGGTCTCCTGTTGTACTACTATTTTTCTCTAACATGTTTTTTGTTTTAACTTATAACTCTTACTAATACTTGTTTCTTTTTTAATAAACTTTTAAACTTGGAATAGCTATACACAATGTTTCAACTTCATGCTGAAGTTCTTTTCAGTAGTAAGCAGTGTTGGGTCAAGCCCTGTAATTAAGAGCTTTTCAGTAGTAAGCAGTGTTGGGTCAAGTCCTGTAATTAAGAGCTTAAGTCCAAGCTCAAGCCTTTATAGATTTTTAGAGCCAATTTCGAATCGGACTTATGTCCAAGCTCAAGTCTATATTTAAAGGCTAAAGTCCAAGCTAAGCTCTATTCAGAAGTTGGAATTCCTTATTATTCATTTTATTGTGAAAGAACATTGAAAATTACATAATTCAATTAACAAAAAGAAAATGACTTTTTTATTGTGAAAGAACATTGAAAATTACATAATTCAATTAACAAAAAGGAAATGACTTTGTTAATCATTTTGTGGTGAAAGAACATTGAAAATTACATTTTTCAATAAACAAAAAGGAAATGACTTTATTAATATAAGTTACTAATATTGGCTGTGGCTAATAGCCTATTAGGCAAGCCCTTGACAAACCTTGGCTTAAGCTCAAAAAGGCTTAAGCTCAACTGGGCTTGACCCAACACTGGTAGTAAGACACCTGCTTTTGTATTTTTTAAATGTGTGAACTGTCCACAACAATATAATTATTACAATAGCCATGGGGAGAGAGTCTTGAAAAACTAAAATATTTTAATTCAAGGATACTTGCTTCAATTGTGTGCAGGTTTTGGATACACATTACACATCAATTACTATATATATAAGGCTAATGTATATTGCTATTAAGTAAGAAAGTGCTGTTCAGGACTGAAGGACCTGCTCATCAAAGATGAGATTCAGTAGGTTGTAGTTGTGGGGTGTGATAAAAATAATCTTGTACTTCTACTATAGGGACTTTTTGATTCCTAATACTTTGTCAAGTGACTTAGATTTCATAACCTTACCCTATTCTTCAGAAATACTTTTTGTAAGTAATTCAATCATGATCAATATCATGCTTACAATGCGCCTTATTAACATTGCAACTATCGATTATGTTTAATACTGCTGCTAATAATATTTAATTAACTTTTAGCTAAAGTAATAAATGAAATGTTTAAACCAAGCAAATTTTTCCTCAAAGTATAGCTTCAGTGGACTTTGATGTTTGAAGTAAAAATTTCAGTTCTTATGATACCAAATTAACCTCCATTTTAGGAGAATGTGTTTCTTTCAGATTATATGAGATGTTCTGCTCTCAGCATTGGTGTAGGAAGATGTTTTTTGTATGTTGGGCACCTAAGGCATGTTGATTTTGTGGTTTGCTAGTCATTATGCAAGAAATCACTTTTTTCAGTTGTGCCAGAAATTATGGGAGGCTCCAGCCCCACAGTCCCCCTCGCTTCTTGTGTCACTGCTCAGTGCATCAAACTTGAAAGTTCAGAAAAGTAAATGGCTAATGCAGCAACTGTATTCCTATTACCTTCTTGTAAGATCAATGTTGTGAATGACTGTGTGAAGTTGTTTGTCGACCATAGTGATGTATTTTGGTATATTAGCTGCTGTCATAAAACACTCATCACTGCTACAGTGTTGAACACATCCATGAAGATGCCTATAATACACTTTTTCAGTGTATGCATATGACTGACTAGCAAAAGGCAAAGATTATTTTTACAGCGTTTGTTTTGTCTATCTATCTTGGAACATAAAGTTAACGAGGAATAACAGCAGTGTCCAGAATCAGATATTCAAACATTATGTAATCTTCGTCAACTAATCAACTACGAAGTTTCTTGGGAGGAATTGAATATTATTAATAGTACATTGATGGGTGTATAAATTGTTTTATATTGACTACAGCAAATACTATGGTTAACTTAAATTCTACATAGGAAATTATATCTGCAATGTAGTTAATTACTTACTATTTACAGTTTTTATGTCATGATGTCTAACATTCATGTAAACACTACAAATGATAGTAAGAGATTAATCTGGACACATTAATTATATTCATGTGCAGGCAAAAACCAATGCTATAATCTATACCTTGTAAATGTGTTGTACTTGTGTGCTAGGTAAAAGAGTTGACAAAGATATAAGTCCTCTGATTAATTAGATGTGATTCATGTACAGAACATACACCAATCTCTTTTTGAAAAAAAAATATATAAATATAATACTAGAATTAACCCGTTTAAAAATAATTAAGTATTAATTTAAATATGAGTTTACACTGTTTATGGTGTGAATTCACACTGAATTTGGTGTGAATTCACACTGAATTTATAGTAGACTCACACTAAATTTGGTGTGTATTTCACACCAAAACACAATGAGGTGTGTACATCACACCATATTTTAATTGTTACAAGTGATTCACGCTTAATTTGGTGTGAACTAGACACCTTTTGGTTGACAGTGCACTGACTTATCCACCATGAAGAAAAACTTATTTACTCTGGGTGAGCGATACACTAAATATTTTATCAGGATAATTTCCTCTTCACTCTCTTCACTGCTCATCATCTCAGGTTTCAAAACTTTTAACCACTTGTTTTTACTTTCCTGCTCCATTCCAGACTTTTACTGAAAATATTCTTTCGTGTAATTTCTGCAACACATAATTACACATAGCTATTGTTACTATAGCTACATGTATCTGGATCAAAATATATGTGGACTATGAGAGAAATATTTAAAGGTCATTTCATACTTTAATTGGTAAAGGGTCATTTGAATGTATTCATATCTGGATTTGTAAAATTTATTGACCACATAATAGCTATTGGTAATGAATCACATTATATTGGTAAAGGATTATTTAACTGTATCCAGGTTAGTTTATAGATTTTGGTTGAGTGATAAATAATGGTAAAGGATCACTTTAATATTCATCATAAAACATTGTATAATGTGTAAGATTATAAATTGATGTCATATTGTGGTTTGTTCTTATGATAACTTGGCATTATGTGACTTCAATCATGGCAACAAGAAAACAAGTTCAATTTCGTTTGTTTGTAAAATTTCATCCTTTCTACTACTCTGAACCATTTCATTATGTTGTTTCCATTTTCAAGTCTAGGTCTGGATTTCCAAGCACATTTGGATAGTTGTGATGATGAAAGATTATTATTTTCTGAAGTATGATACACATTAAAAGGGGTCTAAAGTATAGTATATATCAATGTTATACTTTCATATCTATGATACAAGGAAAGTGTGATGTAAAATGGTAAAGCATAAAAAGTTTGCTCGAAGAGAGAGAATGAGCAGCTTCACTTATACTGCTCTTTTGAGAGTGATTATTATCATGTATTTATTATGATAAAGATTAGAAACTTGGTTGTATACAAGCCACATAGTGACTAAATAATATTTATATAACATTCACAGTCACTAAATCAGACTAAAATGTTATGTATCTAAGAAAAATAATAATTGTTTATTCTTGTTGCAGGTAATAGCAATTTTACCTTCAAGAAGTATGAATAAATTTTAATATTTCATTCAGACAACAATAGTTATAGACTGAATTTCTGCTAGAAGAATAAGTGGAACAGTGCCACTCGTGAACTTGAAGGTATTTCAGGACTAAACTTTGGTTGCTGTATTTTATTTCTATCCCGTCCACTCTCTCAACAGCAGTACTCAGCAATGAAGTTATAGCTATCAAAGACGCCTTTATATCTTTAGTGTCTTTATTCCAAACAGGATTGTCACTGTTTAGTCTGAAGGTTAACACTCCAACAAGATGATATGGTTTTAGTATGTTCTTTGTAGGCTTGACTTGCTGAGCCATGGACTGTCTGTTTGGACATACTGAAGGATGGTGGAATATCTTCTTTTTACCAGTGTTCAGTAGTGTGTATCTTCTTTTGTGGTTGTCTCCATGGAAAATTAGCTTGTCACTGCTTTCTTCATCCCCTTCCAGCTCACTTCCATCCTCGCTGTTAGTATCCTCACTATTACTACATTCTGTTAGACATTCTTCACTATCTTCTATCAGCTGTAACAGTTTGTCCTCATCAAACTTTTCATACCAACTGTAGAATACCCAAACACATATTACAATTGATGTGATAAGCTAACAGTTTACATTTGGTTGTGGTTAGAGATTAACTATTGTCAGTGCTACTTTGACAGGCCAGTTCTTCCAAGCATGGTTTCCACAATACTATCAGTTATGGTTAAATAATCTACATAATATCAGACAGGATGAAAGATTATTTGATTTCCCCTGAAGAAACCATGCCAATGGCTTTCTTCTTCTCAAATGAGTGAAAGTCTTTAATTTATCTCCGTCTACAATTGCTTGAATAACTCGATCCAATTTTTATTGAGTCATCCTTATTTTGATGTACCAGCACCAGAGCTCAAACAGCCTATCTTCTTTATCACCAACACGACCTTCAGAGCATTTCTCTCACTAATTTGGCTTGCTGATATGAGTCCTTTTTATAGTTACAGAAAATGAGACCACACGCTCTCTCTTCAAACATTAGCTAGATTCCTCGCGCGCTGACACCACTTTGAGCGAACGCCACAGGCAAGGTTACTTAGACATAGCTTGCTTGTCGATGCAAACTGGATCAAGCTTAACAAGTCATTTTTTCATCTTTCTAGATTTTGTCATGACCTACTTATGGAAGTTCTTCACAGCATTATTTAAAATTCCTGACAAACTTCTGCGATGAACATTACTCCCTCATTAAAACCTAGTCAGGCAAACTTTCACCGAATCAAAGTTTAGCAAATGTTTAACATGTAGAAACTGTAGCAGCATTTACAACATAGCTGATTGTATTGAGGGCTCCTATACCAAAAGAAGTAAACTCTGTGACTTTCGTAAATTTTCTTCTCACCCTCAACCATCTGGAAGAGAATCATGCAACTCTTTACTTCTTAAACAGTTGAGATTTCTATTGGTACAATTCTTTGATATCCATTTTTGACATACTGCTATATGAGCCTTGAAGTTTCTCTGAAGCTACTGTTTACCCGCTCCTTGATGCACCAAGAATGCTAATAATTGACCCTATGCATAACTTACTTTTGGGAACTGTAAAACATTTTTTTCACATAATAATATTAATAGATACTGGCTATTTAATAGTATCTTTAAAGCTATCACCAGTGCATTAATTTGATTAATTTTTAATTTAATTCAATGAGCAGTTGATTAAAAATGTTCTTAATGTAAAAAACTATCTTTCAGAAATAATTTTTATTAACTACAATCATTGCATCATCCATGCCAAGCACAAGCAGCTGCTACCATCAAAGCTAAGAAGCAGCTGTCAAAACTAACAATTGATGCAGTCAACCACAAGACAAGTGCTACTATAAACTATTTCATTATTAGTATTTATGAATTCCTTAATAATACTCTTATCAAATATTGTACATGCAATCAATAAAATATTTAGTATTCACTGTAACTCATAAAATAAGGAATACACAACAGGTGCTGATGTATTTGTTGGAAATGTACATATTAAAACATGGCTTCTATTTAGTTTAGAAGTAAATCAATTGAATAAATGTGACAGTACTTGGGAAAAGGGACCAATTACGAAAAATAAAAAATGTACAGTAGAGCCCAAACACCAACAAAATTTTTTTCCTTTTTATTCGCCCACTGCTATTTAATACCCATTAGCTACACTGAGACCGAATTTGAGTGGTTGAAACCATTGTTAAAGGTCCAAGCACCCCGTTTAAACACAGCCACTATTTACTCTTTTTTTTTTACCTTCTGTACTTGCATGGAAATCCAACCCGAGAGTAATAGAAAATTTTGGGCGAATTCAATTGGTTGCCTAGCAACAAATTACCTTGACCTCGAAAAATTGCTGGTAAATTCTTATAAGTAGCTATTTGTTCTAGCATTGTAGCAACAGAAATACAAATAATAAACATGAATAATCAAGCTATATAAGTAGTGGTTGCTATTTATGGAGTCTTGGAGACTAGGAGACTCTCCTGGGACTATTATTGTAAATACTCTGGAAGAATCAGCTAAGTCTCTGACTGGACTAAGGTTTCAGTGATGATGAAGAATTCTGTCACACTGCAACAAGAGAAGGCAACACATTTTGAAAGTCCATCACTGTTGTTCATTGATTTAAAGAGATTATTATTATTCATTGTTCATTTATTCCAAAACAGGCAACAAGCTGGCTGCCTCTCACTTAAGACAAATATAATCCTAAACTTAGTTAGCCAGTGAACTAACAAACTAAGCTAGTTGATTATTTCTAAAAGAGTGGCTGTACCATGACTTACTGTAACTATCAAACTGTTGGCAACAGAAAAAAATAGAAGAAGCACAAAACAACCTACTAAACTATGTCTATATGCATCTAGTGCTACGTAAAGCCACCGTGTCCAGTACCCTTACACAACGTAGGGTCTGAACAGAGTAAGGCCTTCCCCATCAACGAAGTAAGCGGTCCCAACTATAACTTACTGCCATTTAGCTGAGTACCACAATTTTCCAAGCATAAGTAAAAGTCTAACGTAACCAGTAGTATGGACTTCGGGTTAAATTACGGAATTCAACGTTAACTCCGCCAGAAATTGAATAAGAAGTTTTAATTGCAGTTTTCTCGAAATAACTGTGCTCAAAGTTGTTTAGATTGCCGCTCGTATATTTAGTGAACCAAGCAGTGCCTGCCTATAAACTAGGTATCAAAATACTCCATATGAAGTGCTCTACACAGTGGTATGAATAACTCATTATTCAATTTTTAACACAATTGGTCCCTTTTCCCAAGTATTGTCACATATTGATAAGTTGTAACAGATATAAAATATTCATTTAATAGAAGGAGGAAAAAAGTGAGTTGGTGGATGCAAGTTAATTAAATATTCATTTAGTAGAAGAAAGGAGAGGAGTGAGTTGATAAACTTAAGTTAAATAGCTATATATTCATTTAGCAGAGGAGGAGTGGAGGAGTGAGTAAATGGACTCAAGTTCAATAAATATTCATTTAGCAGAGGAAGAGGGAAGGAGTCAGTAGGTGGACTCAAGTTATATAAATAGGGGAAGAGAGGAGTGAGTAGGTAGATGCAAGTTAATTAAACATTCATTTAGTAAAGGTATAGGAGAGGAAATAGTAGGTGGATCCAATTTTATCTATTATTTTTTATTAGTGGAATGGGAGTAAAGTATAATAGAATATTAAAGAATAATGGTATACTATAGATGTATATGATACTTGTGCTATCGGTTAGCTTGGAATCTGCGAACTGTTCAAGTAATTCCAGTACTTTGTGACTGACTGATTTTGTTAGCTCGACCACCTCAATATAACAGGAATACTATATTTACTAGCAATTACAAAAATATTTAAAGTATAGTGATATTCATGTATAGCTCATCCAAAGTCCTATTAAGGTCATGAATGTTGGAGACACTCATGTGTAAAACCACATCTAGTAAGAGAAGTTATGCTATATAGCTATGTTGATTAGTGTCTCATGAAGTATCAAGCTAGTTGAAGTGTGCAGTGATCACTGTCAAGCTCATGATGACCAAAAAGCTAATGATGACTTGAAACCATGAATCTCATCAAACTGATATTATCTCTTCTTGCTCAACACCATCTTTATTTTCTAGAAGTGAGACTACTATGAATATCACTTATTTGAAAGGGAGATATATGCAATATGTTATAGCTATACGTTGTTATAATTGTGTGTAGTTAGACAACGGAAGTTTGACGGATGAGATCAAAGTTTTAAGAGGGAATATTTTCTGAAGTGATAAACAACTTGTGAATCTTGTTTCGTTAAATAGAACAGCTACAGCCAACATTCTTGTGGACTCTCATTAACTATGAATATCGTTAATTTTTTTATTCATGCTGCTGAATACTGTCTAGCTTAATTAATTTTAACTAATTCACTTTGTCTGATATCTGGTGATAAAATATATTATTTACTTGATGTACAAACATGTCCTGTGCACAACATAATGTCCTAAATACACAGGGTCACATGACTGGCATAACATTGATTCTCAGCTACATGACATATTTTGGTAGAAATATAAAATATTTAGCGACTCACGTATTCTTATTACTTCTAGCAACTAATAAATATTTTCATTTTTGCAATCAATTCTTAAATTAATAAGTAATATCAAACAAACAACAAACAAAGATAGTGTTTTTTGGCAGAGTAAGAGCTATGAAATAAAGTTAGTTCAAGTCATTGATGCTGAGATACTATAGATTTGAAATTTTTTTACATTTTTGTATAAACTATCATCTTCTAGACCTAAAGTATGTGCTAAACAGTTAGCTCTATCTATCAGCCAGTCACTTTGAAGATTTTTTCCATAACAGCTTCTTATTTGGAATAAAAACAATCCCATAGATACTAAAGGTGGTTCCCCTAACTGCTATGTCATCTTAAACATTTGACTAGATTGAGATAAAGCAACCAGTTATATTAATAGCAACTGCTATGTCATCTTAAACATTGGACTAGATTGAGATAAAGCAACCAGTTATATTAATAGCAACTGCTATGTCATCTTAAACATTGGACTAGATTGAGATAAAGCAACCAGTGATATTAATAGCAACTGCTATGTCATCTTAAACATTGGACTAGATTGAGATAAAGCAACCAGTGATATTAATAGCAACTGGCATCTTAAACATTGGACTAGATTGAGATAAAGCAACCAGTGATATTAATAGCAACTGCTATGTCATCTTAAACATTGGACTAGATTGAGATAAAGCAACCAGTGATATTAATAGCAACTGCTATGTCATCTTAAACATTGGACTAGATTGAGATAAAGCAACCAGTGATATTAATAGCAACTGCTATGTCATCTTAAACATTAGACTAGATTGAGATAAAGCAACCAGTGATATTAATAGCAACTGCTATGTCATCTTAAACATTGGACTAGATTGAGATAAAGCAACCAGTGATATTAATAGCAACTGCTATGTCATCTTAAACATTGGACTAGATTGAGATAAAGCAACCAGTTATATTAATAGCAACTGCTATGTCATCTTAAACATTGGACTAGATTGAGATAAAGCAACCAGTGATATTAATAGCAACTGCTATGTCATCTTAAACATTGGACTAGATTGAGATA
>WLWD01002938.1_pt1 | contig 10758 bp, 5 predicted proteins | sample 6712731 | NCBI WGS metagenome assembly WLWD01 (sample SAMN12718690, study PRJNA576275) | sponge metagenome | isolation source: marine sponge | host: Mycale hentscheli | place: New Zealand: South Island, Marlborough, Capsize Point | collected 2014-11-01
TCTTTGCTGATTGTTATTCCTGTGTTAGTTGAAAGTGTACATGCTTGCGTAGGGCTAATACAAAACTCTCCAAGTAGAAAATTGTTTAGCTTTACTAATGGTGTATTTCATCTGCTGTTCTACCCGATACATTCTATCATCACAAAATTTTGCCTTATGCCATGAAATAACACGTACAAATTATGTAACCACCAAAAATACAGTTTAGTGCATATGATGGTGTAAAGACAGGAAGAATTGAAAGGAGTTAATGGACAATGCCATGTTGATACGGTTATGCAAAATGTGGTGTGACAAATGAAAAATAGCTTACGAATGATCCATGGGTGTGCAACTGAGGGTAACTTGGTAGCTTTCAATGCGGTGTAGATGACGATGGGTGTGCAGCTGAGAATAACTAGGTAACTTTCAATGGCTGTGTAGATGGGTGTGCAGCTGAGGGTAACTTGGTAGCTTTCAGTGGCTGTGTAGATGGGTGTGCAGCTGAGGGGGACTTGGTAGCTTTCAATGGCTGTGTAGATGGGTGTGCAGCTGAGGGTAACTTGGTAACTTTCAATGGCGGTGTAGATGACGGTGGGTGTGCAGCTGAGGGTAACTTGGTAGCTTTCAATGGCTGAGTAGATGGGTGTGCAGCTGAGGGTAACTCGATAGCTTTCAATGGCGGTGTAGATGAGTGTGCAGCTGAGGGTAACTTGGTAGCATTCAATGGGTTTGCTGCAGATGTGATATCAGAGCATCTGGAACACAGTACCATTTTTGAAGTGTCCGCTTCCACGTCCTCAGGTAGTGCTACAAATATACAGAAAGTATGAGTTAAAAAATAAAATCTAAATGTTGTACAATTATACCATTGAGCATAGCAGCACGAACAAACTCTACAAAAGGTCTCTTTATCAAATGTTTCAAGTCTGTTGTGTATGACGTCTGTATATCATCTTCAAAATGTCCAAATGCAAGGACTTGGTATCAAAGTTTTTGTAAAGCCTGAATCTGAAATCATATTATAATAGTTGTAATAAAAACTTTACACATTGCATAATCACAATTGAGGAATGGGGGGTGGAGGAGGGAGAGGCGAAGTCCCAGTGGTTTTCCTCCTCTGTATCAAACACTGTCAATTATAACTTCAACACTTCAGTCAGTCATTAATGTCACCTTATGGAAGTTAATTGATATGACATAATAATACTGACTTTATGAAAACCGCTCAGTTTTGAGAAACTGAACCTTTGCATAGGTTAGGGTCATCAAACAGTAGCTAAACATGTGCGCAATACATACAAACTAGTAATATCATAACGTAACTTTAAGGGGCACATTTGCCTTCTTAGGCAAAATGCAATAATTCCTTGTCAGTAATGAAGAATTGCACAAACCTGGTGTGAATTGTTCTAGACAATATTCAGACACTATACATACATATAGCCCATGAAGACCTTTCCTCACAGCAAGTGGTGTGGGCACCCAAGTTCCATCTGGACCATTGATGTTTCATGAGAAAAGGTTCTGAATTTGCTCCCCAAAAAATGTCAGGTACCCAATCACAGCTGGGTGGACTGGTGGAAGGCAGAAAAAGAAAAACCATATGAAATTAGCCACACGCACACACGCACACACGCATGCATACACACACACACAGACACACACACATGTGTGTTCAGATTCGTCTTTTGCTAATTATAAGATTGAACTAACATTCAACTCTGTCTCAAGTAAGCACGGGTAGCGCGGAGCTTTTACCAGTTCTCTAAGCATCGCGAATGGTTGAGAGTGGCAAAGAACTAGAGTGGCAGCGTTACTTGTGGAGGACTGAATCACCGAGGAACGCTCTTATCAGCGTTGTTTGGCCCAGGTCTCCATCTATTCCTGCTTCTGCGAAAAAGCATTTCTACAAGAATTTAATGCTTAACGGGTTGGTCCTAACTAAAAGAATATTCAAGTATCTCGGACAAATCTAAGACCAGGAGCTGACCAATCATGCAACTGAATTTGCAATAGCAAGTGACTAAACAATAATAATACTCATACTAGAAGTTCCTTTGCTGAGCATTGTATGCAACAATTAGATTACAGTGTGATAGGGTCTTCTTCCTCAGAAACGAAGTCATTGACAGTGAAAAAGGATTTATTTCTATGACTTACAGTTTTAGTAGCGTTTAAATATCATGAGGTGAAGCCAAGTTATATTTGGCTACTCAAACTATAATGCATGTTAACCTTATGTTGTCATAAGTTGACTACTGTAGCAAAACTGGTAGGCGGCAATGGGCTGGTCATTTATTGGTTGTTCACAATATTTGACATCAGTAGTGATATTTTACATAACCAAGAGCAACTGTGAATTACAAGATAAATTTCATCTTTGTTCAATGTATTTTCTACAAGAACGTAAATGTGTGTAGGTATTATGTAATTTGAGTAATGCATGTATTCAGCGAGAGACCGAAGCAAGCGAGATACAATCAGGGTAACACTTGGGTTATTTGCTAATAATGTTTGGACATGCACATGTAATTTTTGTACTTTGACCCAGGCTTTCTGTATTGCTCGGTAGTTGACTTTGTCTCAAACGCCATTGAACAGAATCTTCTGGATTATAGACCTTTTACCCATATCATGTTTAGTGTATCGGTATTCTGGCTCTGCCAGGTGTGCATGACCTGCTAGCCACAGCAACAGAATTTGCAATTTGTATTGTCTGCGTATGTGTGTATGTATGTGTGTGTGTGTAGTGAGTGTGTGTAGACTTCACATCTGGATATTTACACACTATATCTTTCATTTAGTATAATAATACATACTCTATCTGCATCATCTACATCGCCATTGAAAGCTACCAAATTACAATAATAATTATACAAATAACAGATGACATACGCTATCCCCCAGCATTACTGCACCACCCTGTTGTAAAATAATTATTTTTCTGGATGTGATGACAATGTGTTCAAATTTTAATGAGTAAAATCAACAGTAACGAAACGATAGATTTAGTGGCTCATTATGCAAAGCAAATCTGGTGATGAACTTTATGCCAAGGTGTAGTTTTGCAGTGCCATATAAACGTGCAAATACAGCACCAGTCTGCTCCAGAGCTTAAGTAGAAGGTTGGAGCTGTGAATGTAATTGTAGTAATGGTTATGGTTGTTGAAAAGATTGACTCACACACTGTATGAAGCTTCTTTCTTGTTGTACTTTTGCTGATTGCCATAGGACTTTGTCGTGGAGCATGAGTCCTCTTGTATGTACTTTGTATTTGATTTTTAGTCATTCCCCACAAAATAACTAAACAAAATACTCTCATATATGACCATAAACGCTCCTTGGTTTCTCCGTCACTGAGACCAATACCCGAGCATCGCCTTGGATCAAACTGCAACTATTGTAATTTACACACTTAAGCATCCTAACTTTAAATGTAAATAAGTTAGCTTCATTGTTTTTGGAATCTACTTATTGGTGAGCAAGTGAAGTGAAAGTGAGGCGAGTGAGACACTTACAGGGGTAGCACAACTCAAAATCGGAGATATTTGCTGGTTTAAATGTTTGTACGTACGTATGTCATTTGTACTTTGACCCTCGCGTTCTTGTGTTTGCTAGGAGGCCATCCCTGTCCCACACTCCCTAAACAGAATCCTTTGTTTAATCAATCTTTGCCCACATTATTCACTGGTTTTACGCTTTGAATTATTTTGCGGGCGCAGTTAAAACTTAATAAACCAACCAGAGTGTGGGCCTGGCTCTGTAGTGCTCAACGCTCACGACATACTGGAGGTCAGCAATAAGCGCTGCCACCAGAGTTCAGCTATAGAGCTGGGGTTCTCACTTTGAGCTTTAATAAAAAACTACGTTGGACTGAACTACTTCACAAAAACGTGGTGAGGGGTTTTTATAAGTCCACTCACTATACTGACCAATCAAAAATGATACAACAGTGTTGTTTCTTACCTAAATATCAATTGTCCAACAGTCTAAACATGAAGGTAAGTCTTGGTTTGTTCAGTAAACATGAATGTGTGAAAGTGTTGTGCGTTACAGCTACTGCTTAGCTAAAGAATAGCACAATGTAAACGTTTTAATAGCAAATAAAAATATAAAATGCCTTTACACAGCTTTTACGGCAGTGTGAGCATAATGTCTTAATAGGTTACTCCTCAGAAATGCCTATAGTTTTTTTATTTGTTTTATGTTTAATTCGAACAGTTCCGGCGAATGGTTGCTGTGGCATTGAAAGTATTGATATAAAACTCACCTGACAAGATACTTTGTGGCCAAAGGAATAGAATGTGGGCAAACGCAAGGTAGTTTTTTCCAATATATTTCGCGATGAGATGAGATGACTAATAATGAAACCAAATTATCAAAATAAAGATTATACAAATTTCACTTACTTTCAAAAAACTTTGAACACTACACAAAATATCATACATCACATATAGTTTATTGCTAGTGGATTCATTAGCTTCAATAATCTTGTCCAGCATATACACTTCATGCCAAAGCCTACAACATTGCGAGTATCTTACATGTGAAAAAAAAAAAGTATGTGTTCACCTTTTTCCATGCTTCAAATTGATAAAATTCATAGGAAACTCAAGGCGGCATGCACATCCAAAATAGCGGTCTCATCCAGTGCCTTAAACCTGCTATTACTTCTCAGAGCACTGCCAACCACAAAATTGCTGCAATCCTGAACAAGGATTCATACTTGTAGTGTAACTCAATAAATAATTTCTTACATCATTTCTTCCTGTAGTGTGTTGATATTGAGCAACAAATTCATCTACTTATAATTGATTTGAAAACCATTAATGCCCATGAAGTGGTTCAGATGGCTGTGTCCTGCAGACTTCTTTTTTGGCAATCCTAATAAACCATTTATAGCGTAGACAACTTTGCCATCATTCTAACACACATACATTACAAGCTCTATATTTCTGGTAATGAAAAAAAAACACTACACCTTGCCTTATTTGACAGAAAAAATGTCATGAAAACTGCTAATAAGCCTGTATTAGCAGATGCCATGGGGGAACTTGAATCTCCAAATGCCCAAGGTCCGTCTGAAGATAATTGTGTGTATGTTATAGATGGTGGCTCATTGATCCATCGAATTCTTTGGCAAAAAGGGAGCACATACGACACCATCTATCAGAACTACATGAACTATGTGAACCGTCGCTATCGAAACCCTATTACTGTGTTTGATGGATATAATGATGGGCCTTCCACGAAAAACAGTACCGACTTAAAGAGAGTTGAAGAGCAAATGACAGAGGAACACTTCATTTGATCATAAGTCATGAATGTGAAGAAAGAAGCATTTCTTTCCAACAAGAAAAAACTTCCAACACAGTAGTCATTGGTGATAACACTGACCTGTTAATCCTCCTTTGTTACTACACACCCATTGACTCTACACACAAAGTGTACTTCAGACCTGAAGCCAAGACCGGGACGCACAAATTGCCACGATGTTGGAACATTCAGCACACAAAAAATATTCTTGGTACTCGTGTCGGTGAAAACATTCTCTTTGGCCATGCCTTGTTAGGATGTGACACAACATTAAGAGTATTTGGCATTGGCAAAGGTGTTGCTTTAAAGTAATTTAGAAGCAGCAAAGACTTCAACGTTCAGGCAGAAGTGTTCAACAACAATTAGGCCACAAGTGAAGAGATTGTAGCTGTTGCAGAATCAGCACAAGTAAGACTCTTTAGTGGAAGTAAAAAAAGAGACACTTTAGATCAGTTGAGGGTACAAAAACACTTCCAAAAAGTAGGTTCCAGCAGTTCACGTGTTCAGCCTCAGACACTGCCTCCAACATCAGCAGCAGCCCGGTACTTCAGCTGTAGAGTCTATAACCAAGTACAGACATGGAGAAGAAATAACTTACCACCTACAATCTGGGGCTAGAAGATGACTGGTGGAAACCTCATTCCGATAATGACAGACAAAGAAGTAGCTCCTAAAGCTTTGCTGGAAGTTATAAGGTGCTCTTGTTAGAGTGGTTGTTTAACCAAGAGGTGCTTTTGTCGACATGCAGATCTTGATTGTTCTCCTGCATGTGGAAAATGCCGCGGAGTATGTTCCAATATATCACCTGCTGCTTCCCGAGAGAACTCTTCTAGTGATCATGCAGAAAAATGATGTGTCTCTACTATTCACAGAAATTTATGGTCACCTATCAGTTCAAATAAAACTTACGTTATTGACTCCAAAATATATTACTATTCTATGTTCAAAAAATTTTTTTAAATTAACATTGGTTATGAAATAATTATATAGCTAATGGTGTTAAGTATTATAAACACAGATACTAGTTTAAAGTGTCGTCTTGGATACTGTTGTACTGAAATTTCTTTAAACTACAAATACTCGTTAATTTTTTAACACCTGCTTTTGTTGCTGATGACTATTGTCAAGTAGACATGTTTCCTCAAGGTACTTTTAAATGCATTTTTTACACCCGTTTAAACTTTAATTATAAAAAAAAATATTCTGTTGCAATTTGTGGTGGGTAATGGTCAAAAATTTCATATAATGACTGGACTAGGTCACGCCACATCTAGTACAATTTTTTTTTTTATATTTCACAAAAACTCTGGGATTTACTTTGGAGAACACCTGACAATGCGTTCAAGCCTTAATAAGTGAGGATGCACAACTATGAAGGTCAGACAAAATTAAATGATGAAGTTAATGGTGCTAATCCCAAAATGACCTGAATGGTCGTGAGCGAAACCAAGGACAGACTGTCTGATTTTGGAAGAATGATAGCATGGTACTCTGAACCATGAACAGTTAAAATAGTCAACAAGAGACCATCTCTATAAAATGTATTATAATCGCCAGCAGTCACCTATAATCACCAGCAGTCACCTACAATCACCAGCAGTCACCTACAATCACCAGCAGTCACCTACAGTCACCTACTAACACCAGCAGTCACCTACAACCACCAGCAATCACCTACTAACACCAGCAGTCACCTACAAACACCAGCAATTACTTGCAGTCACCTGCAAACACCAGCAGTTACCTACAAACACCAGCAATCACTTGTAGTCACCTACAAACACCATCAATCACCTACGGTCACTTACAAACACCTACTAACACCAAAAATTACCAGCAATCACTTGCAGTCACCTACTAACAGCAGCAATCACTTGCAGTCACCTACAAACACCAGCAGTCACCTCCAATCACCAATAGTCACCTATAGTCACCTACAAACACCAGCAATCACCAGCAGTCACCAACAGTTATCTACAATCACCAGCAGTCACCTACAATCACCAGCAGTCACCTACAGTCACCTACTAACACAAGTAGTCACTTACAACCACCAGCAATCACTTACTAACACCAGCAGTCACTTACAAACACCGGCAATCACCTACAGTCACCTACAAACACCAGCACTCACCTACAGTCACCTCCAATCACCAATAGTCACCTATAGTCACCTACAAACACCAGCAATCACCAGCAGTCACCAACAGTTATCTACAATCACCAGCAATCACTTGCAGTCACATTCAAGCACCAGCAATCACTTGCAGTCACCTGCAAGCACCAGCAATCACTTGCAGTCACATTCAAACACCAACAATCACTTGCAGTCACTTACAAACACCAGCAATCACCTACAAACACCTACAATCACCAGCAGTCACCTACAACACCTATTAATCCCAGAAATTACCAGCAATCACTTGAAGTCACCAACAATCACCAGCAATCACCTACAGTCACCTACAAACACCAGCAATCACCTACAAACACCAGCAATCACCTACAGTCACCTACAAACACCAGCAATCACATACGAACACCAGCAATCACCTACAGTCGCCTACAAACACCAGCAATCACCTACAAACACCAGCAATCACCTACAGTCACCTACAAACACCAGCAGTCACCTGTACAATCCTACAATCAACAGCAGTCACCTACAGTCACCTACAATCGCCAGCAGTCACCTACAATCACTAGCAGTCACCTACAATCACCAGCAGTCACCTACAATCACCAGCAGTCACCTACAGTCACCTACTAACACCGGCAGTAACCTACAACCACTAGCAATCACCTACAAACACCAGTAGTCACCAACAGTCACCTACAAACACCAGCAGTCACCTACAATCACATACAATCACCAGCAGTCACCTACAGTCACCTACAAACACCAGCAATCACTTGCAGTCACCTGCAAACACCAACAATCGCCTACAAACACCAGCAATCACTTGCAGTCACCTGCAAGCACCAGCAATCACTTGCAGTCACATTCAAACACCAGCAATCACTTGCAGTCACCTACAAACACCAGCAATTACCTACAAACACCTACAATCACCAGCAGTCACCTACAACACCTACTAACACCAGAAATTACCAGCAATCACTTGCAGTCACCTACTAACACCAGCAATCACCAGCAGTCACATACAAACACCAGCAGTCACCTACAAACACCAGCAATCACCTACAGTCACCTACAAACACCAGCACTCACCTACAGTCACCTACAAACACCAGCAATCACCTACAAACACCAGTAGTCACCTACAGTCACCTACAAACACCAGTAATCACCTACAAACACCAGCAATCACCTACAAAGACCAGTAGTCACCTACAGTCACCTACAAACACCAGTAATCACCTACAAACACCAGTAGTCACCTACAGTCACCTACAAACACCAGTAATCACCTACAAACACCAGCAATCACCTACAAACACCAGTAGTCACCTACAGTCACCTACAAACACCAGCACTCACCTACAGTCACCTACAAACACCAGCAATCACCTACAAACACCAGTAGTCACCTACAGTCACCTACAAACACCAGTAATTACCTACAAACACCAGCAATCACCTACAAACACCAGTAGTCACCTACAGTCACCTACAAAAACCTGAAGTAACCTACAGTCACCTACAATCACCAGCAGTCACCTACAATCACCAGCAGTCACCTACAGTCACCTACCAACACCAGTAGTCACCTACAGTCACCTACTAACACCAGCAGTCACCTACAATTACCAGCAGTCACCTACTAACACCAGCAGTCACCTACAAACACCAGCAATCACTTGCAGTCACCTACAAACACCAGCAATCACCTACAGTCACCTACAAACACTAGAAATCACCTACAGTCACCTACAAACACCAGCAATCACCTACAAACACCAGCAATCACCTACAGTCACCTACAAACACCAGCAATCACCTACAAACACCAGCAATCATCTAGAGTCACCTACAAACACCAGCAATCACCTACAAACACCACCAATCACCTACAGTCACCTAAAAACACCAGCAATCACCTACAAACACCAGCAATCACCTACAGTCACCTACAAACACCAGCAATCACCTACAAACACCAGCAATCACCTACAAACACCAGCAATCACCTACAGTCACCTACAAACACCAAAAGTCACCTACTGTCACATACAATCGCCAGCTGTCATTTACAATCACTAGCGGTCACCTACAATCACCTGCAGTCACCTACAGTCACCTACTAACACCAGCAGTAACCTACAACCACCAGCAATCACCTAATAACACCAGCAGTCACCTACAAACACTAGCAGTCACCTACAAACACCAGTAGTCACCAACAGTCACCTACAAACACCAACAGTAGCCTACAAACACCAGCAATCACTTGCAGTCACCTGCAAACACCAGCAATCACTTGCAGTCACATTCAAACACCAGCAATCACTTGCAGTCACCTACAAACACCAGCAATCACCTACAAACACCTACAATCACCAGCAGTCACCTACAACACCTACTAACACCAGAAATTACCAGCAATCACTTGCAGTCACCTACTAACACCAGCAATCACCTACAGTCACCTACAAACACCAGCAATCACCTACAAACACCAGCAATCACCTACAGTCACCTACAAACACCAGCAATCACCTACAAACACCAGCAATCACCTACAGTCACCTACAAACACCAGTAATCACATGCAGTCACCTGTAAACACCAACAGTTGCCTACAAACACCAGCAATCACTTGCAGTCACCTGCACGCACCAGCAATCACTTGCAGTCACATTCAAACACCAGCAATCACTTGCAGTCACCTACAAACACCAGCAATCACCTACTTACACCAGCAATCACCTCCAGTCACATACAAACACAAGCAGTCACCTACAAACACCAGCAATCTCCTACAGTCACCTACAAACACCAGCACTCACCTACAGTCACCTACAAACACTAGCAATCACCTACAATCACCAGCAGTCACCTACAACACCTACTAACACTAGAAATTACCAGCAATCACTTGCACCTACTAACACCAGCAATCACCAACAGTCACCTACAATCACCAGCAGTCACCTACCTACACCAGCAATCCCCTCCAGTCACATACAAACACCAGCAGTCACCTACAAACACCGGCAATCACCTACAGTCACCTACAAATACCAGCACTCACCTACAAACACCAGCAATCACCTACAGTCACCTACAAACACCAGCAATCACCTACAAACACCAGCAATCACCTACAGTCACCTACAAACACCAGTAATCACATGCAGTCACCTGTAAACACCAACAGTTGCCTACAAACACCAGCAATCACTTGCAGTCACCTGCAAGCACCAGCAATCACTTGCAGTCACATTCAAACACCAGCAATCACTTGCAGTCACCTACAAACACCAGCAATCACCTAC
>WLWD01001333.1_pt1 | contig 10728 bp, 7 predicted proteins | sample 6712731 | NCBI WGS metagenome assembly WLWD01 (sample SAMN12718690, study PRJNA576275) | sponge metagenome | isolation source: marine sponge | host: Mycale hentscheli | place: New Zealand: South Island, Marlborough, Capsize Point | collected 2014-11-01
GAAGTAAAGTGGGACACAAATGTTCAGACATTTGTAATAATTGTCAGCTGTTCAAACTTTACTGGTAGTTAGAACTCTCTGGTTGTCTATGTATGCATACTCTGGGTCAGCCTTTTTGTTATCTTTAACCTCCTCATATGAAGGGGGTGGGGGCTCCTGTCCCTTTGAGTAGGCCACATTTTCTCCCAAGACCACACTTTGCCAGGGAGCTGCTCCAGGATTGGACATGTCAGAAGACGGTTGAATGGGCAGAGGTCTAGTCGTTGGCTGTTGCTGCAAGTTTCTTGGTTGTTGGAGGTTCTTTCTTCCTGCCATCTTTTGGAGTACTATGATAACTTCCTTATGCCTTTTAAGCCTCCATGTCACACAACTGAGAAGAAAAAGAAAAAAAAATGACATGTTAAAATGCCATACTTCACAATTAACTGTGTGCATAAGGAATTGTGATGTTACCAAAGCAGCTTTAGCCAGCAATCTATTTTGCTACACATCTAGCTATTGTTTTATGAAGCATTAGCTAAATAGCCTGCATAAAAGAACAAAAGGTAATTTTGTGCTTCATCCACAATTAAAACATTAATTACATTAACTTAGAGTTTTTATTGCTCATTATGTTCTTTCTATCTGGCTGCATTCTATGCATTTGAAAATATGGTTATACATACAGCCCAGGGACAGGGTCCCACTATGAATAAAAAATTGATTGCCAATAATTTCATTACTACCACAAATATTTAAAGCGTATTTTTATCATTGTTTTTGCATGAAACTGCTAATAAGACATGTTTGTAAATTTTACTGTTTCATTTTCAAATTAATGAGTAGCTTGATAAAGAATTAACGAATGAATAACCCTTTGATTAGATAACAGAATGAATAACAATAGATAATGTAATGAAATAAAGGAATACAAGGAACATTCTGCATTACCTCACTAAGTCTTGCTTACAATAAAAGTGCTTTTCTTACTTAAATACATCTCAGTATGAAAGAAAACACAACTGGTCTCAAAATTCCCAGGTAATGAACAGAAAAATGGTGCTGATGCATAGCCCATTAATGCAAACACACACATAACCATGGGCTGTCACTGTTATGTTTTCAGACAAACCTATTGTTTTCATGTAAGTATGTTCGACTTACAATAGTCCAAACCAGATGACTAGGACGAGGATGAGAACAGTGATAAGAATTCCCAAGTAGGCTCTGTAGGTAATATCTGAACACAGAATATAGCTAGTTATGTCAACATTACATTAGCAGTAATACACACAGAGTAGTCCACACACAAGCACACATGCAACATCTGCAAGAAATGAGATTTGGAATTATACTCCAGAAGAAGTCAGAGGCTTTCCTTATTCATAATATAATTCCTCCCATTCGTTTACTAATTTGTAACAGCCCTAGTAGTAGCTACACTCTATATGCCTGTTTGGATTACAAAAACAAAGATCAGTAGCTAATACTGAGGGAGTTACCATTCAAATGAGTTTTCATTTACTCCATCTTTCTATCATCACTTGTGAAGAAACTCTTAAGATTTTAGATCAACTTAGTGAGCAACTCACTTAAAATATCTAGCAGAAGAGTGCCAATGTATCCAACTGCTACTTGAAGGTGAATGTTTGCCATCCCAAAGCTGTGATAATAAAAATCAAAGATGATGTCCAATAGTTTATACCAACATTAGTGTTCCCAAACTAGTTGGATAAATGGAAAGTAAAATAATTTATATCCGGACAGATTTTAGTAGTAAACACTAAAGTACAAAATACAACAGGTAAGTGCCCACATGTGTGTGTGTGTGATGTGTATGTGTGATGTGTGTGTGTGTGTGTGTGTGTGTGTGTGTGTGATGTGTATGTGTGATGTGTGTGTGTGTGTGTGTGTGTGTGTGTGTGTGTGGTGGGAAAAAAAAAAGCTACCCAAAGTGAATTGTGTGTGCATGTGTGTGTTTCTACTCTGTTTTCCTACTATCCCTTGTGTACTGTTTTATATCTGGAAAAAAAATACTAATAATTACCTTATTTGTAATTATGAGCAATAAATAATAATAGTGAGCATGTGTAGCATAAGAAAAAGAGACCAAGTATTCTTTTTTTTTTTATGATACTTAACAGTTCGTCAGACACAGGAATCATAAATACTTCTGTCAATTTGTTGGACTTCCAAAGTTTACAGTTTACAATAAGGATCATCCTGTTTATACAATCAAACTGTTTCGTAGCTTTTCCCTCTTCAATCTGAGTAAATCCATTTTCCTTATCATTGGACATAGTGTTATCATAACTTTATGGAGGAAAAAGTTCATACAATAATACGATTTTCTTGTTTATTATACTCAGATTATTGGAAGAATTGTTTTTCATGCTCAAATTATAGCTTACATGAGTGGACGGTCCAGACCCTTGAACCTGATTATGATTATGGCATCATAGTACTGGGCATGTGTCAAATGATAATATTCAATATCAGTCACAGGAAGTGTGTGGAATAAAACTATATTGGCTGTTATTTTGCTGACACTAGAGGTTAGTAACTCTTGTATTGGTATTGCCCTTAAATATCAAATCTGTTATCAGTCTCAAGAATTATCCATCTGGAGACTCAATTAGTGACCGCCTTCCATTGTCAGTAGGAACAGGTCATTTTGCCAACCATGCATGTTATTCCTAATACTCATTGGACTATTTCCATTCCTAATATTGTTAATGGTAAGCATCTGGATCCTATAATTGTGGTCTGCAAAGATATTGGGGATGATAGAACCTAAGGTCAAATAAATACAACTGAGTATAAGAAAGTCCAGAAAGAGAAGATTCATCTGGCCCAGTTATTTGGTGCTCTGCTCATGATAAATGTTATGCCATGTTTACCAACTACAGTGATAGCACCTATACGGGCAGTGCTTAGGAGATCAAGTTATAATAACCATATAGCTATTTTTCTATACTAAAGTGAGTCAGCAAACCAGCCATCCATCCAGTCCTGGAGACATGCATAGTGTGTAAAGCAAGAGATACAATCCACAAGATCATCTATTGTAGTCTATGAGAAGGAAGAGCAAGATAACCTCTTAGTGTAGTAAAAGCAGTCAGTTTAATCACGATTTGTGCATAGCATTAATAGTGATAGAATTCACTTGTTAAGTATATTAAAATTTTGTATATGTTATGTACTGCAGTGTCTATTGTCATAAATATGGTTTTATTAAAAGGGTTTAGTGCATTATAGTAATACTAACGGCTTTCTTGTCTACTCAGATATGACACATCGACTTTTTTACCTTATCATTTTCTATCATCACTAGTAAAATAGGCAACTTTAATCTTTACAATGCTTAGAAGGAACAATAAAAGAAAAGTAAAAACACCTGTCCAATGGAGACTATATGATAGGTCCAAATGTTGATTAGCTACATAGCAGAAGTTAAATCTCACTTCATTGTACACAAGACATCAAATAAGTTGGCACTACATGCTACATTATGGAGGTACATTCATTGTTCATCTAACAAATAGACAGCCTGAAAATGGTTCAGCAAAGTACTTTGTATGCCACAGTTGGCCCACTTGTACTCACTCTGGCTCACGAACAGTGATAGCAAACTGCTTGCCTTCTTTCATGTATGCTGTTTCACATTGCCAAACATAGTGGAACAGTTCAAATTAACAAGCTGGACATCCCATACGTAACCTCTTACAAAAAAGCAACTATGCATGCAGTCAATGATACTTTAATCACGTAGATAATAAGGCAGATGTACAAGATGAGCTGGAGTATCATGGACCCCTGGTACATTTCTAATTTACTCATTATCTTTCTTATGTTTTCCCATTATCCTTTAAATATTTACTCGAACTAAGGTTCCTTGTAAAACTTGGCTTTTCACTAATCCAATTAGTCTATATCCGGAAAGAGCAGGTAACAACAATTAGTAAAAACACAAGGTCAGAGTATCTTGAGAGTTGCTTCCATGCAAGTCTTGTAATCAAACATTTTTATTCACTATGTGCTGTATGAAGTAATAAAAATAAATTAAATGATAAAGAATGTGAATTAAATTATTGGACGCTCAGTAGCAGTCTTAGAATTTTGTTTTTGTAAACTACCATGACTTTCATTGGAGTTACAAGCTATAATAATATTGTAACTCTAACTGGATAACAATTATGATAATGATTTTATGGGAGGGTAGTTATACCGCAGAAGTGGCAATCTTTGGAGCAGGTGGTGGAGTATTGGGTTGAAACGCTTTCTCCTTTGCTTTCTTTCTTTGCATGAAACAGCAACAAAGGCTCTTGTAGATCACATCTCTTGCTTTCCCTACCAGACAAGTCTCCAGAGCTGGGTGAATAGCAGATAGACTGACGACACTCAGGTATAACACAACATACAAGACTATCGGAACGTCCTTGTTTCTGAGCACTGCCTGTACTAATGGGGTTACTAATATAGGCAGCCAAGGTACTATGTCAACTAGAAAAAGGGCCCCAAATACTTGGGCCAGATGGATCTTCTTGTCTTGGCATTCATTATTCCTTGCAGTATCATGGTTAGCTTCACCATTTATGCCATTACCATACTGACATTGACGATTTCGATTGATAAATTTGCAGGCTAAAATTAAAATCCAGGTGTTAGCCACCAAGCCCATCAAAAATGGCAGTAGTCCAACTAAGATAAGGAAAACAAAATAATAAATATTATCTGAAAAACGACTGTGCCCCTCAGTCAATGGTGAGCAAAGGCTGAGTGTAGATAGGAACTCAATTTCTCCAAACCCAAACACTGGTGGCATAGTAACCGTAATACTTATTATCCAAATGAGTACATTCAAAATCAAAGCACGTTTAGGTTTCACATGATGTTTGTACTTGAAAGGCCATTTGATATAAACTAGTCTATCCAAAGACAAAAATGAGAGAGTGAAGGATGATACGAAGATTAGAGCCATGAGTATTATTCCAATGGCCTGACATAATATACAGCGTGTATAATCTGAGTGTCCAATAGAAAACTCTCGAGTGATTGCTGACTTTATGTTGAAGGGCAGCACAAACATGCACACCAATAGATCTACCACCACGAGGTTCATTAACAGAACATAGGTGGGATCTTTGAACTTTTTCTTCAGCAAAATAACAGCCAATACGATTGTATTCCACACGCTTCCAATAACTGATATTATCAACTGACACATGGCCAATGCCGTGATGCTTTCATCGTGACCAGGACCACGTAACTGGACCATCCACTCTTCTTCAGTAATGGCTACACGGCTAAGGCTGTAGTCAGAGCACGAGAAATTGTCTACCATGGTTTACTATCTCCAAATGGAAGTTACAACAGCTGGCGAGTATTTTATAGCTGTATATACAACTGTAAGGCTTCCTGTAATTCCACCATTTCCTGTCACAATGACCAGGGTGAATGAGGACAAAATATTGATGTATAGCTATGGTAATTTGAAGAAAAGAAAAAAAGAACCAGATAAATAGAGGAGCTAGGGTTACTGACTTTACTGAAAATTTGTGACCAGAATGAAGCTAGCTAGAACTGCATCAACGAGAGTCCAAAATACTTCTCCAAGTTTCAACAAAATTAATACTAAAAAATCTTAAGCATCTTTCCACCCCCCCTACTCACGCACCGCGAGCGCACATACCCGGACTTGTGTAAACTCGTAGCTCCACATCAAACTATTTTTTTAACAGTGTTGGTATACCCTGTTTCTTATTCGGTGGGAATGAGTGGAAGAGAAAGATTTGTTACTTGGCAAAAATAAGCTCAGGCATCATCATTCAAAGCGGTAAACAATTCGATTTCTTTGAATGAAAAATTGTTAAGTCAAAATATTCTGTTTAGTGGCGTATGGGACGAGATCGATTCCTAGCAAACATGAAAATATGAGGGTCAAAAAAGCACAAAATGACGGGCATCCATCCACACATATATTACATGTATCCCCGATTTTCAATTGTGTTAGCCCTGATAGTGTCTCGCTCGCTCGCCAATATTATTATATAATTATTGACATTATTATTATTATTATTATTATTATTATTATTATTATTATTATTATTATTATTATTATCATCATCATTAGTATTATTATTACTATTATTATTATTATTATCATTATTATTATTATTATTATTATTGTTGTTATTATTATCATTATTATTATTATTATTATTGTTGTTATTATTGTCATAAATATTATCATAACTATTATTATCATTATTATTATTATGAATTCTAGCTAATTAACAGTTTTCACTCCTGCATTTTGAAGTGTAGACACATGTGTTAGTGAATTCTAGCTATCTAAAAAGTATGCAACAGTTTTCTCTCCTGAATTTTGAAGCATTGATACATGTCTTAGTGAATTTTAACTAATGAATGAGTTTCCATACTGTATTGGGAAACATGTCCTAGATATTGTGTATGAAAGGCCATATGCCGGGTACTGAATTCACGATGAGTGGAAAATGGTGGTGGCCAGTTTTTGTCAACTTCCTGGAGATCATTTTAGAACATATTACAGCAACTTAGTTAAGGAATTCCTTACAAAACAATACGAGGAAAATTGCAGAAGAGTGCAGTTTGTCATTGATGCAGCTAAATTCAACTGCTTAGTATGCAGTATACCATCAGAGTACTGCTAGATACTATCCTGAGGGATCATCTTCAATAAAGAAGAACTTTGGCACTCACACACGGCATTGATAGAAGCTAGTGTTTATTACTCTATTATATCACAGCAAAAATGATTGTATATATAGCTGTTTGTGTGTTGACACTCATTTTAAACGTATTGATAAATAGTGAGCTATTCTGGAAAGCTCTTGTTTACATGGCTACCATTTTAGTTTGAATGGAAAAAGGAGCTTGGTCAAGGGACATGCTGGGTATTCTCCTATTTATACCCAGAATGTGGTAAACAAGGCCACAACTATTGCATAAGAGAATAGCATTGAATTATAACTTCAACCTCTATGGTAAATACAGTATTTGCATAATCTTTCAAGTTATATACATGATTATGAAGCAAATCATAGAACTTAAATTTTTATTTTGAGATTATCATCCATTATGAGTATCAAGTTGGAATTCTTCCTCAAAGAATTCCATGTACAAGTTGGCCACAACTGCGGAAACAGGAGAACCCAGGGGGGGGGGGGGGGGGGGGGGGGGAGACAAACTGTTGTATGCACCCACCATCATCCACTATCACAATTTATATGAGGGAAAACTGTCATACACTCTTTAATTAATCAGAAGTCCTTCAGATGCACATAGGTGCCAACTGTCCCGGATCATCCGGGGACAGGTCCCGGATTTATCACTCTGTCGCCGAGTCCCGGAAAGTGCACAATAGCTCTATGGTTTGTCCCAGGGAAGCCTGCAGGCTAATGAAGTAGTAGGCCTTTGGGTATTTACTCGTAGCTGTGCTAGCCAGCTGGCTGTCTAGACCTAACCAAAGCTACCAGCACCCGCCTTTTAGAAATAAGCAGCACGTTCTTACCACGGATCGACTACGCTTTACCAAGCCGTACAAAGTTATTCATGAATACACACACCGTCGTCGTCTTCACTGACACACAAGCGTATGATTATTAATGAATTCTGGCTAATAAAGAGTGTGCAACCATTTACTACCTTATTTGAAGTGTATATATATAATATTTTAGCTAATTAAAGAGTGTACGGCAGTTTCCCCTCATATAATTTGTGATAGTGAAAATGCATCTGAAGGACTTCTTATTGATCAAAGAGTGTAGGCAGTTTCCCCTCATATAATTTGTGATAGTGGACGCATCTGAAGGACTTCTTATTAATCAAAGAGTGTGGGTAGTTTCCCCTCATATAATTTGTGATAGTGGATGCATCCATAGGTGCCAACTTTCCAGAATCTATTTCAGGGACAAAAACCACACCCTGGCCACACCCAAATAACACACCCAAAATGACATAATTTTTAATGGCAAAAGTTTAAAATTACAATAGCTGTTCTTCTTCAACCTTTTGAACTTCTACTATTCCTTGAAATTCTTCTACCCACTTTCTATCAAAGTGATACTGCCTTTTCAATTTCTGCTTTTTTGGTGGAGGAAGACCTTCTTCAGACATGACCAGTTCAAACTAGTGCTATATGAAGAGTAACTGAAGTCAAGTCACGTGATTGAAGTGTGATTGCATTATTGTTTTATGCATGTCATTATGACTCATGTATATCAGGCACATGCAAATAAAAGCGAGCTACTGCAATTTTGCTGTAGCAGCTAGCTTTAGCCTTTTACTTGTGGCATGTTTATAGTTAGTGTGGTTACTAGTAACGCCAAATCGGATCCTACCCAAATCGTCCCCTGGACTGAAATTGGCTGTTAAAAACTGTCTGGGACCACAATTGGCTGCCGAATTCAGTCCGGGCGGACTAAATATGGCTGCCAAATGTGGTCCGCTTTGCCAAATTTAGTCCCACTTAGCCCTGGAGGGAAAAAAAATCAATTATGTGATTAACTGGAGGTGGTGAGTTATATCAGTATAGTTATATGTTTAGACTGCTCTTTCGTACTTCTTGTTGATGAGTTTACCTAAATGCCTATAATAGTATAATCAATAAATTATAAGCTTTAAGACTTCATCATAGTGCATACATTTGACTATACCTTGAACAATGCAGCAGCTACATTTTCAAAATATTTACATTTCATAAGAATTGCCTCAACAAAATTTGTGAAATAATCAGTTATAGTCAAGATGTATCTGTTTCCTTGATGTGATGCAGGAGAGATGGGGCCAATGAAGTCAATACCAATGTGGTGCCATGGTGACACAACTGGTACTGGATGGAGCTCTGGAGTAGATTGGCTATATTTGCCATGAATCTTTTGGCATAGATCACAATTACTAACCTGGATATATCACAATTAAAAAATAACATTCTCTGAACAGCCCTTTGTTAATCAGGTCTCAATAACTATAAACTTTAGATGATGTATTTGGTGTGGAAAAAACATATAGCTATATCTCCAACAAACATTCCTGTTAGAAACTCTGGAACCCAGTTATCTAAAAAAGATAGTGTACATCGCTATCTATTGCAAATTAATATATATACAATTGTAAATATTCTTTGAAACTTGTAAATGCCTTCATGTCTATCCAAACTGAAGATCTCCCTTTTAATTCCGGTATAATCTAGTCATCATCCAATAATGCTATTTGTGTAGTTTGGTTGAGAGATTCCAGTACTAAAAAGTATCTTAAATGCTTAGTTTTAGTTTTTTCCCTTGAAGATTTAGCTAATTTTTAGTTTTTCTTCAATATTATGAGTAGTTTTAGTTATACTATCAATTGACTTAGTTTTGGTTAATCTGTGTTGTCTCAAAATTTTCAACAATGAGACTCAGTAAAAACAACAACAACAACAAAGTACATCCTTATCGGTGTCAATATCAACCACAGGATTGGAATCCGCCATGCCCCTATAATTCAAATTTTGATTTAATTCAAGCGCACCCGGGCGGACCGAAATTAGCAGGGCGGACCTTTTGGCTGCCGGATAGACGATGGGAGACGGCGTAGATTTCAATAAGGAAGGCGAAAGTACGAAAGAGAATGTAAAAGGCGATTAATCCGAGCGATTAATCCGAGTGATTAATCCGAGCTACTAGTGATGTGCTTGAGCACAAATGGCGAGCGAGCCTAAAGACTATACTATTTTTATATGAATAATTTTGACTTCTAACACTGAAGCTACTGAAAATAAGGTCCAGTTTTTAAATCTCGCATACACGGTAAAGGGATTTCAGTGCCATAGTAACAACTCTCTGCAACTGTTTGAATTGAAGGAAAACAACAACAACAAAACAATACGTTATTTAAAAGTTTTCTTTGTGCTATTCTTTAGCTAACTAGTGGTTGTAACACACAATGCTTTGACACAACTGGACATGCACCTGTGTTACACAGACTTACCTTCGCAGTAGTATAGTGGACAATGTATTTTCAAGTAAATACTGTTGCGCACGGCCTATAACCATGACAAAGAGCGCATTGACTTACCACCGCCACTAACTCGAATAGAAATGGAAGTCCTGTAAGTCTTCACGTTTTAACTGCACCAGTAAAAGAATTCAAAAAGGTAAACAATTCAATTTCTAGGGTGATACGGGTACTGATCGATAAACAGAGGATTCTGTTTAGTGCAATTTGGGACGGGGTCGACAACCGAACTAACACAAAACGCGAGGGTCAAAGTACAAAAATGCCTTACGTACGTCCATACATAACATTTACAAATCACAACATCCCCGATTTTCGCTTGTTGTTACCCCTGTAAGTTGTCTCGCTCGCTAAACGCCCCGCTTCTCCAATTAATTGTAACTAGTGATGTGCTTGAGCACAAATGGCGAGCGAGCCTAAAGACTATACTATTTTATATGAATGATTTTGACTTCTAACACTGAAGCTACTGAAAATAAGGTCCAGTTTTTAAATTTAGCATACAGGGTAAAGGGATTTCAGTGCCATAGTAACAACTCTCTGCAACTGCTTAGAGAAAGAAAACAACAACAACAAAACAATTCACGTTATTTAAAAGTTTTCTTTGTGATATTCTTTAGCTAAGTAGTGGTTGTAGCACACAATGCTTTGACACAACTGGACATGCACCTACACAGACTTACCTTCGCAGTAGTCTAGTGGACAATGTAA
>WLWD01003838.1_pt1 | contig 10695 bp, 7 predicted proteins | sample 6712731 | NCBI WGS metagenome assembly WLWD01 (sample SAMN12718690, study PRJNA576275) | sponge metagenome | isolation source: marine sponge | host: Mycale hentscheli | place: New Zealand: South Island, Marlborough, Capsize Point | collected 2014-11-01
AACTGAAGCAGTTAATATACTTTCCAGCTGATAGTCAACTGCAAGCACTAGTACATTGTTATTTTCAGCACTGACTGATTATTAATAATATTGATATCAATACAATTTGTAATCATGATAAATGAAACATGTTTATTCAAAATGATATGAACATATCACACACTCAAATACAATTGGCACTCAATTAAGAATCATTCTCAGTATTCTTAATAACAACTAAACTATATGCTTGATTATCAACTAGTTCAATGTCCTCTTTTTTATTACTATTTTGTTGCAGTTCAGTAGCAATGACAGTCTCCACAATATTATCAATGTCTTCATATTCATCAATTCCATGCTCTACTTGGTGATCTCTGCTTGGTTCAGATATTTGATTCAATAAACTCTTTTTATGTATAATGTAACAGACAATACATCCCACAGCCATTGTCACTGCCATACATATTATAATACTTATTAGCACAGATATTATTATAGGAGCTTGTGCGGATGCTGATGAAGGCGTTACATAAATATATACTATTTCTTTATTGTCAATAGTGTCTGTTGAAAAGTTTTGAAGGGAAAGTGTTTTAGTAGTGTTATCATTTTGGAATAGATTATTATTATTGTTAGTTGTTGAATCTGTGGGCACTATAGGTAGTGTGGTGTCCAAGGATTCTGATCTCATGGTGGTTTTGTCATCTAATAAGTTATAAGTAGATTCCATTATCGTTGTTTCTTCTCCAGTAGTTTCCCGCAAAGTTGTAAATGTAGTGAATGTTGAAGCTAAGATAATAAAAAAGGAACATTTTATTAGTATATATAGCTATCACAATGAAATAATTAATATTTATTTATATTAATTAATTATTTATTATTTATTTATATATATATTATATACTTCATATTTATTTATTTATTGTTATTGATTAATTAATTAATTAATTCATGAATTAATTAAGAATTATTTATTAAATAATTTATTAATTAATATTATTGATTGATGGAATGATGTATTAATCAATTAATAAATCAATTCAATCAATCAATCTGAATGCCTGCCTGAACAACACAGAAAACTGAGAGCGGGTCTATGGAAAGGGATTCTACATCTATGCCAAATATTAAATGTCAAAACAACTTAAAAGACCCCAAGCGTGCCATGAAAAACAAGCTACTTTTTATTCTCTCTCATTTTCGAAATACAATAGACGGGGAATAGGCAGTGTTTCCAACTGGCCGCTAAAAAAACGGCATAGTTTGAGACTATTGGATGCATCTTACAGTTTACCTACAGCTACAGTTTATTACTACATCCAGTAGAGTAGCCAAGGATTCCGACAAGACAGGTTGTGGGGTACTAATATATCTAACTAGTGATATGCATGAGGGCAAGTGGCGAGTGAGCCTATGCACAAACGAAATACTTCAGAAGTATCTATCAGTCCATTCTAAAAGTATAAGTACATAGCTGTTGTGACATACTTTTTCTAACAAAAACAGAACTACTTTCTTACCTCAATTATCCTAGTACTAGTATTTTCTGTAGTCTCTAATATCATAATACATTCCAACTATCAGAATTACCATTAGCTTTTGATAATAAGCACTCTCAGCTACTTTAAAATGGCTAAGTATGAAATTAAGTCTGGTATAGGATCTCAATACCATAGTAACCTTTCGCCATAACATTTTGCAACTTGAAAAAAAACAAGAAGTTCTAAAGAATTACTGCATAGTGTTGTGTCTAACGGTAAGTTTTTAAGACCTAAGTGTGTCTTGTTCCATTTAGAAACAATCTAATACAAGGAGTCAAACAAATTAAATTTCCTTGAATGATACTGGATCACTAAAAGGAAAGATTCTGTTTAGTGGAGGTATGGGACACAAAAATGCGAGGGTCAAAGTACAAAATCACATACATACGTCCACACTTATATAAACTAGTGGTGTGCTGAGCACAAATCTCAAACAAGCCTAGCTAGGCTACATAAAACTACAGTACTGTTACATAATTGATTTTAGCTTAGTTCATGCAAAAAGTTCACAGATTTGTTTTGATTCTAACAATATTTGCACTTTCTCTTCATTGTGTCCATGTCTTAAATGTTGTTCCTCCACCTTCTGCAAGATTTAAGTGAGTATGCGGAATATGCCGTTAAGTATACGGAAAGATGAATTATCTGGAAGTGGCAATCTAATAATTTATGTTTTCTCGATTTCTGATTTACTTCCCTGAAGGCAGCCTAGTTTAACTGCAAGTTTCTCTGCTGCATAGAAGGTTTTACTCTCTAGTATTTTAGCATGAAGTAGAGGTGAATTGTAGCTTACTAGTACGAAAAAAACTCATTTTCCTTCGCGCCATAAGGTTCCTTTTCCTAGTCCCACTCACAACATGTATGCTTGGTTGCTATAACTACTATGTTATGGAGGGGAAGTGAGCTTGCACAATACAGCATGGGTCCACATGGCTAAAAATAACATTATGAAGATAATACATACATATGATACATGCATGTACAACGGGAAACTTGTAAGCAATAAGGTTGCTATAGCTATATTATATATATATATATATTTATTGCAGCTTTGATATTTTTTCTTGAATATTTCCGCATCACGCGAGCGTACAGTATTCTCCCATATTGTACGCTTGTTATTGAACGCTCCTTGTAGCGCGCGTAGCGAGTAAAATCAATGAAAATTGTATTGTAACCGGTTGAGAAAAATTTCAAAGAAGCAATAAATCACTTATCACACTCGTCGTACAATATGGGAATGATATTTTACTCTCACGCCATATTTTCACTCGCCTTCGGCTCGTGAAAATATTTTGCATGCTCATAAAATATTTTCCCATATTGTACTCAGACTCGTGCTATAAGTATTATATACGTGTATATATATATTATATTGTATTATTTTATGCTTGACATTTTCACAATAGCTTCATTAGGTTCACCACATGATATTGACTCAAGCTGAATTGCTGTTATCACAAGCTGAATTGAGCAAGCTCAAATGCTAATTAGTTATTAACAACTTTCCTGAGTTTTGTATCCTTACAGCTACATTTCTATACCAAAACAAGTCAACCATGTAGATGCTATAATATCATAATGTCAGCTTGGGATGTTAGAAGCTCCTATGAACTAATGCTTCTTACATTCATCTTCAGAAATATCTAGCATAGACTGTATGAATTCTTATAGCAAAATAATTTCTCTCAGGTTTTACTTTCACACTGAGCAAGATTTTCATTTTAGGATTCATTTTCACCAACCTGTGGCTCTATCTCGTTGCTATGCCACACTTGACTCATGCATGTAATCAGTAAAATGGGGATTGTTAGAACAAGCCAACTTTACACCGGTGAATTATAGACCTTGCATAAACAACAGCAGTGATGAAGTCTAGCATCATCAGAGTAGTATGTCATGATGAAGTCTAGCATCATCAGAGTAGTATGTCAAGATAATTCACTCTCATGGATTATTTACACTAGCCTCTAGATCATGAAAATAAATAGACTGCTCGTGAAATATTTTGCCATATCACATTGTGACTCATGTAATATATATAATTATACACAATAATTATATATGCACTACAGCAATAAATCGGAACTGATGAAATATTTTATACAGACTTTATTGGCTTATAAATGGACAATCGATGTAAAAAGAGAAAAGTAAAAATATAGTATCAATAGTGAAGCTACTGAAACTTTCAGCATTAATTTAGTTCAAAATCATAATTATGCATACAATTCCTCATATAAAATATATTTGTATTATAATTACAAATTATGGTAATGCTAACTACAAGGACTTACACACCGGACTCTGAGTAATTTGATCCCTGAATATCACTTCACCAAAATAAATTCCTCCCACAGTTGCTGAATTAGTGAATTCAATAAAATAAATACTACTATCTCTAGTTGGTGATGTAGTAATGTATATAGTTTCTAGAGATACACAGTTTGGTTGTAAAGATAGTGTTCTACTACCAATTGGAGTTGCGGGTATGAAAGTTGGAAATACAATACCTCTGTGAAAATTGATTGTCAGACCAGATCCAGGTATAAACCATGGAGTACAGAGAAATATGCTCAGTTCTACTTCTTGAAGCATAAAAGAACTAGAGAATCTAAATCCAATAGCATGTGAGGGAGTAGTTGCATCTACAGTGTAGAGTTGAGAAGCCCAGATACCTCTCTGACTAACATCGAATGTAGGAACAATTCCATCAATGAGAGTTCCATTAGTATCAATTCGTTGTTCAGTACAACTACAGAACCTCTCACTACTTGCACCAGTCATCCTACAGACTGAGGGACATCCTGCATTAGAATCAGACCCATTGTTGGAAGATACCCCCGTTAGGGTAAATGCAATAGGTCGGACAATGGCTCCTACATTTTAGCATCAGTGTAACAGCTGTATGAATGGAATAGAATACTCACTCACCATAACAAGTACAGCATAGAGTCATCAAAATCACCAACCCTACCACCATCGAGCAAACCACGGTCCGCAGCCTATGGGGATGCAGCACTGCACGGGATAAGCACTTTTTTGTCGAATCGTAATCCCTTAAAATGAGCATCTTCCGGTCCCTAAATTTTTAGCGAAAAGGTTCTGCGATTAGAAGGACCCTGGGTAGCCATGCAGTTACTGCTTCCACCCTGAAGTGGAATTCATAACATAAATGTTGACCACTTATAACTTGGATCTTCTCACTGTCAAGTTCTAACTTTTACTACTGCAGTACTATGCTATGGAATTTACTAATCATTGGTACCAAATATCCAGTTAGTTGGAACAGATTAAAATAGTGTAATGCCAGAATTGAGAAGGATAAATAACAACAGAAAACAAAAAAAAACTCTAACACCCCCCCTTAGAAAACAATAATATTAAATAAAATAAAATAAGAAAGAAAAACCCAATCAAACAAAAAAACAACCAAAAAAATCATTATATAGTTACTGTGAATTCTATGTCGAAAATTTTACTGTTAAAAATTTACATTTGAAGTAGTGCAACTTTGAAATTAATTTGAAAATTCTTCAGTGACTACTATAGACTTCATGGCTAGTTCTATTCTATAAAATATTTATTAAAATGCAGAAACGTTTAAACTATTTTACAATGGTCATCATCAGTGTGTGGATGATAATACATAGTCAAAACAATATGTCCAGAGGAACTCGTTGATGACAGAGCTATAACAAAATAAGTTGTCATGACAAAGCTATAACAAAAAAGAAAGTCCTGGCTAGAAGCTACATTTTTGTTAGGCAATTATTTACTGGAGGCAATAAACCATATCTCTGTTCATTGGTGGTCCACTCATTCTTATTTGCCAAGACTCTGAGTAACATCTCTTGTGAGTTCTTGCTGGTGATCTATTATTTTAGAATTCTCCCAATCAATGCGGTGATGTTGTTGAATTGCATGTTGAGCAACTGCATATGTGTTGGTGTCTGGCAATTTCAATGCTCATTGATGTTCTTTTAGTCTATGCTCTAGCGTCAGTCCAGTTAGGCCTATATAAACCATGTGCAAGGCTAATTGATAAATCACTCCTTTTTTTTAATAGATGGAAGTCTGATGTCCAGGCGATGTAGAATTCTCTTGATATTTTCTGACAGATTTTTCACATACGGTAATACTACTGTCACTTTTGAAGTATCATCTTTTGTTGTGTTGTTTTTTTATGACTCTTGCCTGCTTAGCAATCATCTTAATGAAATGAATGGGATTCTCACAAAGCATTTTTCACATGTAAATTCTCTTCTACTCTATCCTCATTCTGTTGAAGACTGTTTTGGAAACAGCATTTTTGTGTTGTAACAGATGATGGGAGTCAAATGAAAGATATTTGTCTGTGTGGGTTGCTTTTCCTGTAAAGTGTGGTTGTCAAACTGCATCACTATGGTGCACAATTTCAGTACCCAAGAATGACAGTTTACCATCACACTCTCTTTCGACTGTGAAATTGATAGATGGTTCGATAGAATTTAAGTGGAGCAGAAAGTCATCAACCAGGTCAACTTTCATTGCGGTGCAGATATAATTCAAATGTCTTTTCCAATAGACAGGCGAGTATCATTGTATATGGTTAATGCTATTTGTTCCACTTCTTCCATTACGAAGGCTCTTTCTACTGGTACTTTTCTACTTGTACTTTTACCATCACAATTACAGTAGATATTGTAGATTTTTAGTACATTCCTAAACAGTAATTATGTTATGATCACATTTTGACGACTTATGTTGTGTAATAATCATCAATTGGTATACACAAAAAATTATATATTACAATATTAAAATGTCATGACATTGATACAATAAGAGTCACAAATATTGTATAAGGCAGCACAAATAACTGCTATTTGATCAATTGTACTAATGTTTGACCTCCTCATCACACATAATCATATTAATAGGAACTCTGGATCCTAGTATGCGGTACTTCTACCTTAGAACTCCAATGACTCTTTCAAAGTGTATGCGCACATGTGATAATTGCCTTGCTTTGTCCACTTCCACTTGTGATAATTGCTTCTTGCCCCTTGTGAATGGTGGTACCACCTTCACTTCAGAACAATAAACACCTATGGTAGTATTATATGGTTCACTAAAAGTAAGGTATAATAAAGTATTTTTGTTATATATATGTACATCTCATAGTCAAGATAAACTTAAAAGGAGTACAAACTAAATTATAAACTTCAAACCTGCACATATGATTCAAACTAATCTACAGATTCTTCCATTGTAAAGCATCTATCTGCTAATACTTGGTCTCCAGGTTGAAGATGGGTAAGCAGACCACAGTTTTCACTAAGTTGTTAGTCAGACACCCTACCTCCCCAACTAGAAATAAAGAAAATTGCACCCTGGGGGGGGTAGTTGCTATCAAGAACTTCATAGTATTGTGGTGCTTATTGTTAGAATAAGTCTGAGCCCTTGCCATCAAATCACTTGGTCGCTCACAAAACAATTCAAAACAGTCGATAATACAAATACATCTGCTAAATTCTTTCTTAAACATCCCAGGCATAGTTTTTAAAACTTCTTCACGTCTAGACCACACAATAAGTGGTTGCAAATATACGTACATTATATTAATCCATTTCTTAAAATTTTTAGAAATAACAGACTGGCTGACACCAAAGCGATATGCCATATCTTAATCAGGGACATTTAATGGGAGCTTCATCAACACAACAAAAAATTGTTGGAAGAGAGACAATACAGAATATTTACTTTCCACAATACCTGATGACAGATACTCAAAGAGAACCATCAAACGGGAATAGGATGGGAGCCCAGTATAAAATTTTATCACATCAGGCACTTTACTGCTGCCAGATTCCATAAATTCTTTAGTCAAAACATCAGTGTATACACCCACAAACTGCAGAGATTTATCTAAACACTCCTCCATGTAACTTACTCACTTGATAATTCAGTTTGTGTACCTATGCTATGAGGTTGTAAAACTAAATCTGATGATTTAACTTGCAATTCTTCACTAGCACAAACAGGCTCACTTTGTTCTCTTTCTACTAGCCTTTCATTGTCTGCCTGCACACTTTTAGCTCTTGCCTGATTTGCATGTTTCCTCCTTTGATAAGCCTCCATTTTTTAAGCTTGCCTTCGTTTTGTGGGACTATCCAAATGCTTAAACACACTAGGCACATAGTCGGGTGATAGGTTGTCATTGCTTTTCTTCCCACTTATACTGGTTAGGTTCCCATATTCTATATAACAACTAAACTATATGCTTGATTATCAACTAGTTCAATGTCCTCTTTTTATTACTATTTTGTTTCAGTTCGATAGCAATGACAGTCTCAACAATAATTATTATCAATGTCTTCATATTCATCAATTCCATGCTCTACTTGGTGATCTCTGCTTAGTTCAGATATTTGATTTGATAAACTCTTTTTATGTATAATGTAACAGACAATACATCCTACAGTCATTGTCAAATTTATTTTCAAAAGCCAGAGGCGAGTGAAAATAATTGCCATATCACTCTGACAAGTGTAATAAGTGGTTTATTCCACATTAGATATCTTCACTACTGTAGTTAGTACTAGAGAAAGGGTATCTCACAGGTAAAGTTAGTTGATGGGCTACCCACACCCACAGCTGATATTTTAGCAGCTGCTCTAACCAGGTTGAGTAGGCTTAGCTACACAGGAGGAAGGTAAGCTATAAAAACAAAGAAAATTGACAAGCTTGGCCGGTTGCTATAACTACAAGAGTAAAGAGCTTACGCAGTACAGCAGTACAGCGTGAAATAACAACATGAAATATCGTGAATCTAATGATATTATTATGAAAATATTTAGGGTGGAATATATATATATATATAGCTGTCTTAATTAATTATTTAGTTATTTATTTATTATTTATTTGTATAATAGAATACTTATTTATTTTTATATTTATTTACTATAATTAATTAATTCATTCGTTCATTCATTCATTCATTCATGAATTTAGAATTATTTATTTACTTTTATATTAATTATTATTATTATTATGATTGATGAATGGATTTATTAATAAATTAATAAATCAATCCAATCAATCAATCTGCATGCCTACCTGAACAACACAGAAAACTGATAATGAGTCTGAGGAAATGGAAACTTAGAGGTCGGGTTTGTAATTTAATGCTAATGTTTCTCTTTACACGATATCAGTGGCCTCTTTTACCACATTCTGAGCTCCTTCCAGAGGTCCCGGTATAAAAGAAAGAATCCCAGTATGCCCTTTGACCTCTAGTTCCATCTATTCAAATTAAAAAAGTAGCCGTGAAATGAGAACTCTCTGTTAAATCTCACTATTCTTTCAAGTCGATCCACACCACGCTTACGAGTGCCCTAAAACAGCTATATTTAAACATTCTTGCGAGTAATACTCAAGCATCTATCAATACCCTGTGTATGTATGTACCAAAGTATTTCTTGATTGAAGATGAACTCTTAGGATAGTGTCTTGTACTCAGATAGTATAACTTTTGCAGTTGAATTTAGCAGTGTCAATGGCAAACAGTACTTTTCTTAATTCTATATTTATAGCCCATCATTTGTTATTGTTAATGTTTTTTCTTGTTTGTTGATTGTTTTGTCTTATGTTAAGATGCTCACGACTTATATGTGACTTTGTTTCCAAGCTTTTGTGTGCGCTAAGTTGCTGTAATTCGTACTAAAATGGTCTCTGGGAAGTCGGTGACAAAAACTGTCAGTCGCCATTTTCCACTTATTGCAAAACATGTCCCTGGCCAGCTATGCCCTTGTATACACAACCTTCACATTTAAATGTCTATGCCAAATTTCAAATGTCTAAAAAGACAAGACAGTTTGTGAGATACTATATAACTTAAATGAACTTCACGCAAAACTTTGATTGTGCCTCTAAAAGCTGCAGCAAGATTTAATTGCTTATGTGGAGTACACCATTATAAGTATACAGAAACGTTAATTATACCAGAATTGGCAAAATAATTGATATTTTCTTGATTTCTGGTTCTAATAATTTCCTGAAGGCAGCCTAGTTCAACTGCCAGTTTCTCTGAGCATCGAAGGTTTTACCCTCCAATACTTTAGCACCAAGTAGAGGTGAATTGTAGCTTACTATTAGCATAAAAAAACTCTATTTTTTTTGTTTGCTTCAAATGTCCCTTTTCCTAGTCCCACTCACAACTGGTAAGCTAGGCTGGTTGCTACAACTACTAAATTATGCAGGAGAAATGAGTTTGCACAATACAGCATGGGAGAACACAATATTATGATAACTTGAGTTATCTCATGGGTCACATGCCCCAACAAAACATTATGAAGATAAATTGCATAAATGCAATTCTGCATAATATGATACATACATGTAAAATATTATAATATAGTAATGATTACATGAACCAGAGTGTGATATGGAGAGATACTTCATGAGCAGACCAATTCATTTTCATGAGCCAAAATTAAGGTGAGTGAAAATAAGCCTGAGAGTGAATTATCTTACTATATCACTTTTGACCAGAAGGAATAGGTTGTTTTATCTATACTAGATATTTTACTGCAGTAGTATTTAGTACTAGCATTGGTAGTTGGTATAGTGGAGTAAGAAGGGGCTCAACCACACTATCTCCCCCAAGCATTATTGTGAGTGGGTCTAGGAAAAGGGACCTTATGGCGCAAATAAAAAATATTGAGTTTTTTATGCTAATAAAAAGATATAATTTATCTCAACTTAGTGCTAAAATACTGGAGGGTAAAACCTTCGACAAAACGAGAAACATAAATTGAATTTCCACTTCCGGTATAATTAACGTTTCCGTATACTTAACGGCGTACTCCGCATACGCAATTAAATCGTACAGCCGCTTTTTCGGCGACTAACGAAGTTTGCGTAGAGTTCTTTTTAGCTTTCAGAGCGTCTCACGACCTGTCTTGTTGGAATCCTTGGCTGCTCTACTCGCTGTAGCGGTAAACTTTAAGCCAAAGGTAAGCTGTAGAGTGCATGCAGTAGTCTCAAAGCTATGCCGTTTTTTTAGCTGCTAGTTTGAAACTCCGCCCATTCCCCGTTTATTGTACTTCGAGAATGAGAGAGAATAAGAAGTAGCTTGTCTTTTCACGGCACGCTTGGGGTCTTTTAAGTCGTTTTGACATGCGAAATTTGG
>WLWD01002333.1_pt1 | contig 10694 bp, 11 predicted proteins | sample 6712731 | NCBI WGS metagenome assembly WLWD01 (sample SAMN12718690, study PRJNA576275) | sponge metagenome | isolation source: marine sponge | host: Mycale hentscheli | place: New Zealand: South Island, Marlborough, Capsize Point | collected 2014-11-01
GTGGTAAACAGTTCCATACATACATAGAGAGAGATGAGTCAGGTGGTAAACAGTTCCATACATACATAGAGAGAGATGAGTCAGGTGGTAAACAGTTCCATACATACATAGAGAGAGATGAGTCAGGTGGTAAACAGTTCCATACATACATAGAGAGAGAGATGAGTCAGGTGGTAAACAGTTCCATACATAGAGAGAGAGAGATGAGTCAGGTGGTAAACAGTTCCATACATAGAGAGAGAGAGATGAGTCAGGTGGTAAACAGTTCCATACATACATAGAGAGAGAGATGAGTCAGGTGGTAAACAGTTCCATACATACATAGAGAGAGAGATGAGTCAGGTGGTAAACAGTACCATATGAGTCAGGTGGTAAACAGTTGTCAGTAATGACAGCGGTATATGTTTATTCATGAAAACTGAGCCGGGTTGGTAAGGAGTCATCAGTAACGATGAGAGAGTGAGAAAATAGTGGAGTGATGTAACTAATTAATAACCAAATAGTAGAGGAGATATTTATAGCAAAAATTAGTACATCAAGCGCAACTGTGTGGCAGGGTACTTGCTAGTTAATTATAATTTAATAAATTATTTATATGACATGAACCTACTGATTGTTTATAAAAATCATTTGCATTGAAAATTCACTTGTACTGAATTGTTTTGAGTGATGGCAGTGGCATTATTGGAAACTCACAACACAGACTAAAATATTTGTTCATTTAATGAAATATAACTTCTACACTGTCTACTAATTCATTGCTTTAACAAATGAGTGGGTGTGGTTATAATGGCCGGACCTAATCAATTTGGTTTACTACTCTGGACTGTAGGAGAATGTAGAAATAGTAATAAGTAAGATGGAATTAGATCTAATAAATTAGAATAATAACTAATGTTGTGGAGAGAGTGTGATATAGCAAGATATACATTCTACAAGCAGGCTAATATATTTTCATGTGACTGCATGCGAAATATCTCACCATATCACAGCAACGTATCATAACATTGTTATAAATAGATGACATTTCTATTTAACATTCTATCAAGACTTGCACTTGTACTTAGTGCTGATAAAGAGGCCATCACGTAAAGATCTATTGTGGAATGACCAACAAAGTGCAATGAGTATTATAGCTACATAAGAATTACTAAAATATTCCAAATGCAATTTGCAGAGTAATAGCATGAGTACTATGATTGAAATAGTACGAGGCAAAGGCGAGTGTTATTTCAATTGCTTTACGAGTGCTATTGATCCCTAATAGCACAGGTTACCCGTGCTATCACTCGCTAATAGTAGGCTAGCTTTTTAAAAAGTCATTTGCAATTGTAGCTACACTGTATCGTTCACTCACTATCTCCGATTTCAGGATTAGCTTCCACTGGAACTTCGTTTTCAACGCACAACTCCTCCCAATCTGTTGAAAAACATTCCGTCTAATATGGGTAGAACTTTTGTGGTAAAGAATGACATAGTCTCCAACTAGAAACTACTCAAACTGTATGTTTCCAAGATTAATGCTTGCAGACTGTATGCTACCAGCCCCATTATTCCCCTCCTTACCTTAGTTCCGTTTCTTCTGACTTCACATTCCACAGCCTTCATGCTGTATAGGTTTGGCAGAAGCAGGGTGGGGGGTTTCCCTGTCATCACCAGCCACAGATGCTAAGTGGTGTGACTGGGGGTAGCCCAGGCCAGGGGGAATTCCCCGGCCGATCCCCTCCTCCCTGCCGATCACATTGGAACTCGTCCAATGGAATTTTTTATTTTTTTATTTTTTTAATTTTTATAAATGGCGTGGGTGGGTGGGACACTTCGTCCAACCTTGGTGTTGCTCCTGGCTCAAAGATTGTTGACTGCCACGAGGCCTGCTACCCTATCCCGCCTGCGTACTCCCTCTGGTTGGGGCCCCACCCCCAACCACTCCATCACATTCTACGTCATTAACTGGGTCTAATCTTGCGATTAAACCTCATTTAATGCTTGCAGACTATGCTACCAGCCCCATTATTCCCCTCCTTACCTTAGTTCCGTTTCTTCTGACTTCACATTGCACAGCCTTCATGCTGTGTAGGTTTGGCAGAAGCAGGGTGGGGGGTTTCCCCGTCATCACCAGCCACAGGTGCTAAGTGGTGTAACTGGGGGTAGCCCAGGCCAGTGGGAATTCCCCGGCCGAGCCCCTCCCAAGCGGGAGGCCCTGCCGACCCCCACCCCCAGACATCATACTCCACAGCACCTGCCACCTCCAATCAACCCCTGCCCGCTGCCGCTATCACTTTTTATTTTATTTTATTTTATTTTATTTTTTTTATTTTTTAATTTTTTTTAATTTTATTATTATTATTATTTTTTTTTATGTAACAATTATACCACTATTTGTACAACAGAACCAAACTATAGTGACAATAACAGAAATGAATAACATACTCGCGATCATGTCCAGCTTGCCTAGCACAGCTGTCCTGAATAGCTGGCTAGCTGGTGCCGAGGGATCTTGACGTATTCCAGGTAGGCGAGGCTCCTCCAGCGACCCAGTGTTTTGATCACCGCATCCTCCATACCATTTTTTGCTGCAGTGGTGGCTGCTCCGATTCTGAAACTGTGCCCACAATACTTGCTTTGGTCCATACCCGCTCTCTCCAGTGCGCTCCAAACTTCACACACTAGTCGCTGTCTCGTCAGGCAGCGCCCATCCTGGTAGACAAAGAGTGGGCCATTACCATTGCCTCTTACCACCAAGTATGCAAGAATAGCTGACACTGGGCAGAGATCTTTTCCAGTTCTTCCCACAAAGAGGAATATACCTTGTCGAAATGGGTCTGTCTTAGATCGTTTTATGTGTACCCGCAACGTCTGAGGCTCCCTCTGTTTATCCAATGCCAGGTCTTTCTTCATCAAGTGCACCGATGGGTCAAATTCCCGGTCATTAGGTACAGTCATTTCACCAGCCCTTAGAAAACAGAAATAACCTAAGCAACAGGCTGCCCATAGCATGGCTTTGTCTGGATTACTCGCCTCTGGCTCCCACATGGTCTTTATTGTTCTCAGTATCGTTGGCGAGATTGGCAGCCTCTCCCTTCTACTTAGCCCCGCCTCTGCCTCACACCTCTTAATTCCCTTCAAGGTGTACTCCAAACGATACCGTGGCCTATCAAACGGGTCACCCTTTCCCTCCGCGATGTGGAGGTGACGGACACCCGCTAGGTAAGTCTTAATTGACCTATGCTTAAGATTTTCGGACGCCAGGAAGGATGCAAATTTACACAATGTCCCTTCTGCTGCTGGGAGTGGCTGTACATTTGCCCTCCTACAGAACTCCCAGTACCTCCTCTGTGCACTACTGTATACTTTGGATGTCGAGTCTGCCAGCCCCTTTACAAAGTAGCGGCTAGCAAGTCTGTCCAGCTCACTGAGGTCCAGTCTGGCTGCTGTACCAGTAATGCCTGACTCATTGCCAGTGGGATCACTGACGGCTCCTGCCTGGCTCGGGGGACCTGCATAAAAAATTCACTACAGTTATCCCGTGATAAAGCATCTGCAGCTCCATTGTCCACCCCCCGAATGTGCTCTGCATACAGTGTAATATCATGGCTGGCCAGGAAAAAGAATAGGCTGCGCATCAGGTGCATTGCCCTAACCACTTTGCTACGTCCTGAGTTTACGATGGCCACTGTCGCCGCATTATCGCAGCGACACCGTATCGTTTTCCCTTCCCAGTGCCTGCTCCATATTGCGGCACCCATCACAATAGGCAGGAGCTCTTTCACGGTAATGTGGACACTTCCCCATGACTGAGGCCACCTTAGTTGAAACCAGTCCCCATTTGAGGTGTAAGCGCCTGCTCCCCATGAGCCAGATGCATCAGATGTCATGGTGACATCCCATCTCAATCTGTTGGCCCTTGACATATCATACTTGGTCAAAAAGCGGGCCCACCACTGCAGATCTGACCTGAAGCCTCTATTGAGTCTGATGTGGTGGTGGTTCTCCTTCACCACTGTGGACAATTCGATCATTCTCCTCAAGAATGTTCTACCTGGTCTCACCACACAGCACGCGTGCTGCAGCTGGCCAATAAGCGACAACAGGTCCTTCTTTGTGCAACTTTTCTTAGTGCTCCAATTTCTGATCTCTCTCCGCAGCCTTTTCAGCTTTTCTTCCGGCAGATGAGCCACTAGTGTGATGCAATCCAGCTCTATCCCCAGGAAAGTGATTGTAGCTGTCGGCCCCTCTGTTTTGTGACTTGCTATTGGCACTCCTAGTTTGTCACACATATCCAGCGCTCCTGCCAAGGCCCTGTCGCACTCGTCTGACCCTGGTGGACCAAATACAAGAAAGTCGTCCAAATAGTGAATTGCCCTCGCCCCTGCTCTCCTCATAATCCACTGTATGGCATCTGCGATTGCAGTGAAAATCTTTGGTGCTGATCTTAACCCAAACGGGAGTACCGTATCGATATAGGTCTTCCCTTTCCACCGCATTCCCAACAACCACCTGTCATCCGGGTGTACTGGTACAGTCCTGTATGCTTCTTCCACGTCGAATTTTGCCAGTTTGGTCCCTGCTTCCATCTCTAGGATTATCTGAACGGCTTTATCGACTGACGTGTACTTCAGTGAGCAGAGTTCTGGCTCAATGCTGTCGTTGACACTGCTGCCTCTTGGGTGCGATAGATCAACAATTAGTCTCCACTTTCCGGGTTGGTGAGGCTTTGGGATCACCCCAAACCTATTGACCTGTAACTGTGGCCCAGACTCACAATTCACCGGGCCAACTACTCTGCCCAGTGCCACCTCCTTGGCCAGATACTCATCCACTACTGTGGGGCTGTCATCAGCTGAGGTCATATTGGCTACCGCTTGTCTACACTCGCACCGCCTGTAGTCGAAGCCAATTCGAAACCCCCGTGTGATGCCCCTTAGCAGGTACTTCACAAACTCGGCATCTGGGTGCAGCCTCAAGGCATCCTCCCATTGACTTGCCACTAATGGGGTGTTCACCCACCCCCACTCAATTGGTGTGACTTTCATCCTTACTGGTCTCCTTTTCTCAAACTCCAGCAGATGTACTATATAAGGGTACCCTCCTGTAGTGCCACCTGTAACACATTAACCAGCATATCTAGTTAACCCCCTACCCTGTACCCACTTGCCACCCGTTATCTCTCTCATAACGCCCCCACATGTACAGATTGGAGTGGACTATATTCCAGCTACATTCCAGTATTAGGTGCGACTCATCGTAAGACCATTCCTCTCCCCCAACAGTTTTACTTATTATTATAATTACTATTATTAATATATACTTTCTTTTTTTTAATTAATTCATTAATTTTTTTTTTTTTTTTTTGTAACAAGATTACGAGTCATACGAGTACATTATGTTCAGTAATAAGCCACGACAATTGGAGCTGTCCATTGTCGATTTTTCTTTTCTGGCCCTCGTAGGTGCCCCCCGCCTCGCTCTCCCTCCTCTGCCCTGCTACGGCAGGCATCTCGACAATGGTTGCCATAACACTTTGAGCAGACATGCTCAAAACGACAATATGGCAGCCTGCAATTCCCATCATTCCACGCGAAACAAGCTCCCCGCCTTTTCAGCCGTGGCCTCTCTTCCACTTTCCCAGGCTCTTTCCGTAACTCAATCTTTCCACCTTCGCTGGCTGACTGAGATAGGGACTGGCGCAACGCACACTCCTCTTGCGTGTGGTCTGACATCAAGCACCGGCTACAGCTCCGGCCCTTGCCCCCATATGCCACAAATGTGGTAAGATAGAGGGACTGATTCAGGCGGGAGAAATTGGCATTCCGGATGTCCGTAATCTGCTGCCATAATGCTGTGTCGTACAGGAGCCATCCTCTCCCGCCACAGCGCCTGTGTTCGGCAATGATCAGTGCCTGATACGCCAGCATGTCTTTCATTTTCTCAGGGTATTGGACTCCAACCACTGCCGCATACATAGAAAAACACTGGAGCCAGCTCAGGATGTCCGGGACCTCTCGTCTGCGTGGGAGGGCTGATTCTCCTTCACCATTTGCTCTCCTCCACTCCGCCTCCATGTTGTCCCGCAGCAACTCCGCCATATCGACAAACTCCCCTCGTACAATCATTTTCACCAGTTTTGCAGGAACCACTGGGAGTGCCTCGCTCAGAATGAACGGACTCACGGCAGACTTGGGCTTTCCTCCACTGTGGTCTCATGTTCCACTGATGCTGGAGTTGTCCTTTCTGTGGGACTGCCCACCGTGTCTAGGCCGATTTGCCTAACTTCGTCCGCCTCTGGGAGTGTACCCAATACACTGCCTACAATTAAGAAAACATAACTCACACATGCTGTGACTCATTGCCGTCTTAACCAACCTCCGCTACCTGTCCTGTGGGCTGCCCCGCACTCACTCTGGGCCGCCTGCCCCGCACCCCCTCCGGGCTGCCTGTCCCGTACCCACTCTGGGCCATACTCACTCTGGGCCACCTGCCCCATACCCACTCTGGGCCACCTGCCCCGTACCCACTCTGGGTCGCCTACCCAGCACTCACTCTGGGCCACCTGCCTCCCAGTAGTCACTTCGGGCCGCCTGCCTGATACCCACTCTGGGCCACCAGCCCTTCATACACTTTAGGCCACTTGCCCCTTACCCACTCTGGGCCGCCTGCCCAGTAGTCACTTCGGGCCGCCTGCCCCGTATCCACTTCGGGCCGCCTGCCCAGTACCACTCTGGGCCACCTGCCCAGTTATTCACTTTAGGCCCCTTGCCCTCTACCCGCTCTTGGCCACCTGCTAGGCCGCATGCCCTGTCTTTATTTCCTATCTGGGTTTTGATTATCCTCATTGATCATCCTCCTCGAGCTCACCCGCTTTTCATATACTCACGACAACCCGACTATTTCTTCCCCCCCCCCCTAGGCCATCCTCCCTATCCCAATCTGTTCATAATTACCATAAAGTATACACCATCTTTCCTTTACACACCCATCTCAGTGATGCCTACCCCACCACGGGGCACTACCCATTACATTCAAATGACAATATATCCCTCTCATATCACAAGGGGATATCTCTTCATTAATAAAAATTTATTTATAATTATTGTTATTATTATTATTTTTTTGCATACCTCTAGGGGGGTTGGGGTCTACTCTCGCTGCTGCATCCCCAGCTCGTCCTGTCCTCCCCTCAACAGGCACCCTTCCTGATGGCACTCCCACCCCTCCTTCTTGTCTTCACTGGTTCCCTGTGGGGAGACATCGCGGCCTGGGCCTTCCATTTGAGGAAGTAGGGTCCTGGCTCCTCCTTCACCCCTCAGCTGGGTGGTAACGCCCGAGATGATTGTCTGCAAGGTCCTAGCATCCAACTGAACCGCCGCCACCGTTGGTGTCGCCCGGGAGCTCCCAGCATCTGCTGGACCAGTTCTACTGCTCGCTCTAACTCCCTCGTCCCGGTCACCCACCTCGTCCATCGCTGCCTTATGTTAAGCTCGTCGTATCTCTAGACTCACACACTTCGTCCAACCTTGGTGTTGCTCCTGGCTCAAAGATTGTTGACTGCCACGAGGCCTGCTACCCTATCCCGCCTGCGTACTCCCTCTGGTTGGGGCCCCACCCCCAACCACTCCGTCACATTCTACATCATTAACTGGGTCTAATCTCTTGCGATTAAACCTCATTTAACGCTGCACGCATGCGCACTTACCTGTACTATTTCACTTAGCTACTGAAGTATTTCACTTAGTTTCCACTTAGTTACCGAGGTATTTCAATTAGTTACGTGCCATTTCACTTTCGCCCTGCGATTTCAATTGAACAGCGATTTTTGATTTTTCCCATACATTTTTGAATGGGCAACTTACTATTAATTTATTAACACGAAAGATCCAATGAAACATTATGAATTTACAAACTATGAATATGCATTAAGAGATGGTTAATATTAATACATGGTGACATAAAACTAATTAGAAACATTGAACTCTGTGATTCAAAAATTCAGTCACATATATAAAGTTATCAACATCTACACGTACACTTTGAGGCCAATTGAATTCACCTTCCTTATTACCATGCTGACCAAATGAAGTGACATAATCTCCTTCTGTAGTAAACACCGACACATTATCACCACAATAGTTAGTGACATACACATACTGACCAGATACACACGCACCACAAGGCTTGTTTAGTTTATTCACTCCATCATCATCACAGCCAAAGGATCGTAGTAAGACACCGTCATTACTGAAGTCTCGAATACAATCATTATCATAGTCAGTGACATAGAGGTTGCCTTGTGGGTCTATGTTGTAGAACGCTCTCATACCATCTTGTTCAATACGCCTCACATACTTGACTTCTCTGTCATATACTAGAATAGTACCTCTATTGTTACACTCACAAACCATCACTTCATCTCCTACTACTGCCACTCCCCTGTATCCTGGACCTTTCACCTGCTGGACCTCATGCACCTGAACATTGCCTCCATTCTTGTCACATCGCAGGATCTTATTATAGTCCCTACTAGTGCAGTAAATTTCGTCTTCTCTATCTATAGCACTAGAAGACAACATATCTATTTTAGTTTTGGAATGTTCCACAAGTACTGTCTTCTTCCCCTCCTAGTCTATCTTCACAATGTCTCTGCTATATTCAACTACAATGACTTCGACTTCATCTACAGAATTAGTTGTGATGCCAGTAGGCAATTCTATTCCTGTCCACACTTACTACCTGCTACTTGCTGCCCGTCTACTGACACAGTTAGTTCATGACGTCCACGCACAGTGGGTGTGTACTGGATACGATATTCCCCAGGTCCTGATTGGTCCACCTCACACTTGACGACTGATCCATCGTGCAGAGACTTCAACTCACTGACTACTATAGCTCTACGTCTAGTCATCTTCTTGTCAGTTAGTTTAGTAGTCAAGGTAACCTCGGCTGTTTGGTTGACCTCTGCTGTGTGTGTCCCCTCACCCCTCACTGTACACTGCGCTGGGTCTAGAGCTAGTCGAGTGATCTTGGCCTTGGACTGACAGAGCTCCTGTAGTGCCTCATCGCACCTCACCTCTACTCCCATGTCTGCCTCCTCCACTGGCTCCAGGTTCCTCCTCCCTGACTTGCTGTGTTCTCCTACCTCTTGCTGTATTCTCCTCCTGATCTCAGTGTGCATGCTCATTACCTCGTTGTCTGAACAATGGCCTACAAATCTCTCAGTGTAGTCTACGATACTCTGGACCTCTGCAGTAGCTACAGACAAGCTCTTCTCCTGAGCTGTAAGCTTGTCTATCTTCTGTTGAACTTGATTTGCTGCTTGGTGGAGTAGCTGTTGCTTGTGCTTGTCCAAGAGGAGTTGGAGCTGATTGAAGGAGGTGTGGATGGTGTTAGCTACAGAGTTGCCATGGGCCTCTACCTCCTGCTTGGTAGTCTGGATGTCTGTAACAGCTCCTGATAAGGCCACTGCTGCTGCTCTCAAGGGACTCAGATTCTCTGTAACAGTTTTGTACTAGATTGGCCTAAGCCCTATCTAGTTACATATACTTGACAGTATTAATATAATTTACTATTAACTATAATTAGGACAATTCAATGACTGACATAACTCAACACAACTGACTATAAAACTCAACAAGTCTCAGTCTTATATAAGTAAATCACACAAAACCACAATGAGGTAATGTCTGTTATCTGATGAGGTTGTATCACACCACATCTCCCCCTTTATAGGTAAGTCTCTCTGGGTTTTTTATAGCAACACCGGTCTGTGAGCGAGTTGCGATACGTCTGGGTAACTCCGCTGGTTGACTATCTGCTGGAGTCTCAATTTCACTAGCTGGTTCAGCTGGGATGTTCAGAAGTACATTCAGATGATTCTGATTCCTTCGAATTTCTCCAGATGGTGTCTCTACGACATATGATCTTGGAAACATTTGGAAATGGTCGTATTAAACTTCTATACGTTGCTCTTTGACTGTCCAAATTCTGAAATAAGAGGAAAGCAGTAAATGGAATGAATCACAACATTCAAAATGTACACCAAAGAAACACACTCTGCCGTCTACTAACTGATTCTCTGAAGTGATCACGACTTCTGAGCCATTTGGTATTTCAGCTTGAACTTGAACTCGATGACGCTGATCATAATTTTCTTTTTGCTTGGACTTGAATTGAACATTATCTCTCCTGAACTGAGGTAGATATGACCACTCTGGTGTTAACATTTTTGTGGTTTGTGGGATAGTTGTACGAAGTTTTCTTCCCATCAGTAACTCAGATGGACTGAGTTTGCACCAAGGCATAGGAGTTGCCCTGTATGAAAGAACTGCCAAATGTGGGTCTTCTGAACTCTCCAGTAATCCTTTCACCGTCTTTACCATGCACTCAACTTCTCCATTACTCTGTGGATACTTAGGCGAACTGGTGATATGTCGAAATCCATACTTCCTTGCAAATTCAATAAACTCATAAGAAACAAATTGTGGTCCATTATCACTTCTCAGAATTTCAGGAATTCCGTGTCGGGCAAATATCGCCTTCAGAATCGAAATTATTGCTGTTGAGGTAGTTGATTTCAGTTGATGAATTTCTGGATAACGTGAGTAGTAATCCACTGTGATCAAATACTGTATTCCTTTATGTTCACACAGATCAGTTCCAACCATTTGCCATGGATAATCTGGTAAAGGAGTTGGCAGTAG
>WLWD01005174.1_pt1 | contig 10694 bp, 12 predicted proteins | sample 6712731 | NCBI WGS metagenome assembly WLWD01 (sample SAMN12718690, study PRJNA576275) | sponge metagenome | isolation source: marine sponge | host: Mycale hentscheli | place: New Zealand: South Island, Marlborough, Capsize Point | collected 2014-11-01
GTGTGTGTGTGTGTGTTAGGAGTTGTCAGGTGTGTGTGTTAGGAGTTGTCAGGTGTGTGTGTGTATGTGTGTTGTCAGGTGTGTGTGTGTATGTGTGTTAGGAGTTGTCAGGTGTGTGTGTGTATGTGTGTTAGGAGTTGTCAGGTGTGTGTGTGTGTGTGTTAGGAGTTGTCAGGTGTGTGTGTGTGTGTGTTAGGAGTTGTCAGGTGTGTGTGTGTGTGTTAGGAGTTGTCAGGTGTGTGTGTGTGTGTGTGTGTGTGTTAGGAGTTGTCAGGTGTGTGTGTTGTTTGTGTTAGAGTTGTCACGGTGTGTGTATGTGGGTGTGTGTGTTAGAGTTGTCAGGTTGTGTGTGTGGGGGTGTTGTGTTTTAGGAGTTGTAAGGGTGGTGTGGTGTGTGTTAGGAGGTGTCACGGTGTGTGTATGTGTGTGTGTGTGTAGGAGTGGGCAGTCTTGTGGGAGGTTAGGAGTGTCAGGTGTGTCGTGTGTGTGTGTGATAGGAGTTGTAAAGTGTGTGTGTGTGTGTGTGTGTGTGTGTAGGAGTTGTCAGGTGTGGGTGGTGTTTAGGAGTTGTCAAGTGTGTGTGGTGTGTGTGCTAGGAGTTGGCAGGTGTGTGGTGGTGTGTGTTAGGGTTGTAAGGTGTGTGTGGTGGTGTGTGTTTAAGGAGTGCAGGTGTGTGTGTGTGTGTGTGTGTGTTAGGAGTTGTCAGGTGTGTGTGTGTGTGTGTGTTAGGAGTTGTCAGGTGTGTGTATGTGTGTGTGTGTGTTAGGAGTTGTCAGGTGTGTGTGTGTGTGTGTGTGTGTGCTAGGAGTTGTCAAGTGTGTGTGTGTGTGTGTTAGGAGTTGTCAAGTGTGTGTGTGTGTGTGCTAGGAGTTGTCAGGTGTGTATCTATGGGAGGGAGGGGTTTATGTGTTGTAGTTGTGGGTAGCATTTCTTGTGTCTTATTTGTTGTTCATATTTCAGGTAATAAATAGAAACAAGATGCTTGAACATATATATATATATATATTGTATGTGTAGGCATGGTACGTGAGATCCATGGCACTAACATTGTCCCTTATCATCCTGTGGAAGGAGATGAGAAGGTGTTTGAAGTAGATTGGTCTGCTCCTTTTCGTAGAGTGTCTATGATAGACGAACTGGAGAGACAACTCAACGCCACCTTTCCTCCGCCCACTCAGTTTGATACCCCAGGTTTGTGTAAGGGAGAGGTTATTTGAAGGTAATGTTGTGCGCTGCTTTACCCAGCAGACACGCCCCACCCCCCTCTCTCTGTGAATGATCCTTTCTAGTTTTCTCTATAAAATCCTTCTTTGATGTTAAGGTTCATTAAAGCATGCATGGCAGGTGATTGCTCTGTCCTTGTCTGCAGAGTTTGTTCAGTTTCTGGATGACTTGCTCAAGAAACACGAAGTAGAGTGCAGTCCACCGAGAACTGCTGCACGCATGCTGGATAAGGTAAGGATCATCACTCATCTGGGTATATGTTTGCTACATGCTGGCATTGGCTTACTAAACTAGTGATGAGCTTCAGCAATGGCAAGTGGCCCATAGTGCAATAGTTCAAACAGCAAGATAAAGCACTTCAAAATCTGATTTTAAAAAATAAATCTGTATGCAAAAGAAATTTTACATTTATTTAATTTTCCTAAAGCTCCAGCTCGTGGCTATTCACCTAGTTCATTAGTTTAGGAAGACATTGTTCAGTCCATTTAATCCTAACAGTGAGACTGTAACTGTCGAGCAGTAAGTTTAGCTGGCCAATATTAGCTTACTTTCTTGAATTTTCCCAAGTAGTGGTAGTTTTTGTAGTATCTGTTTGTAGAAGCCATTCTAACCATCTAAAGACACTCGTCCTCTAAAACATAGTACAGTTTTTGAAATTGTGTGTGGTAAAGGGTTTACATGGCGTGGTAGCCACTCATTGCAACTTTTTGTGGCTTAAGAAAAACGAACAATCATTTCTGAGAAACTATTGCACAGTTGAGCTTAACCCCGAGACCTGCTCTGCTGTAATAACCTATGAAACTGGGAGGAAGTGAACAAGCAGCTCTGTACTCTGTACTCTATGCTTGTCTGTCAGGAACGACAACTTGTGCATATTCACAAATAATTCATTAGCTGTGGCTGAGTACTTAGCTAGTTATTATTATTCCTGGAGTAATAGTTGAAGGTTTGTGATGTGTGTGTGTGTGTGTGTGCAGTTGGTAGGGGACTTCATAGAAGTGAACTGTATCAGTCCCACCTTCATCTGTGATCATCCGGAGATCATGAGTCCTCTCTCCAAATGGTGAGTGTGTGTTGGGTCAAAGGTGGCAGGTGGAGAGGGTGTGTGTTGTTTTAAATCACGTCTTCCATTAACTGTCATTTCTCTTTGCTACCAGGCATCGGAACAAGCCTGGACTGACTGAGAGGTTTGAGTTGTTCGTGTGTCAGAAGGAAGTGGTGAATGCATACACTGAACTTAACGACCCAATGGTCCAGAGGGAGAGGTTCGCGAGTCAGGCTAAGCAGAAAGCTGCGGGAGATGATGAGGCGCAGATGGTGGACGAAACCTTCTGTACGTCTCTGGAGTATGGACTCCCGCCCACGGGTGGGTGGGGTATGGGCATTGACCGTATGGCTATGTTCCTGACGGACTCGGCTAATATCAAGGTAACAATGTGTTCTGTTATGGAATGGAGACTGGGAATAGGACACTAGAGCAGGTATTAATTGGACTCAGACACTTGTATCCACCAGTTTATTGGTCTCAGGTAATTTACTATTCATTGGAACAATCACCACAGGGGTCACCCACTGTGCCTGGCTACCATCACATGGTGCATTAAAAGCTATATTGTGTTAAAGGGGTGGGAAATTTCAAATTCTCCTTCCCCCTTTACACATTTTGAAAGAAGGAACAAAGTGTTGACTGTCATCAGATATTTCTCTTAGTCGTGTTTTTTATTAGTTTCTTTGTAAATTAAATTGGAATTTCCCCCCTTAACCCTTTGCGTACGATCGTCACGAATTCGTGACCGCGTAACTTAACGCGCGCGTACAATGGTCACGAATCTGTGACACACCGGGTGCGTCAAGAGAATACGGCTGTCACGAATTCGTGACAAGCTCTTTCCTGCTCTGTTATTACAGTTACAGAGTGTGTAGCGCGCTATAACTTTCAGTAGCTTACATAGTATACATTTTGCAATCTCTATTCTACAAAACAAGTCTTATAAAATAAGTATAACTTATATCAAGTGCACCGACTAAATAAATAAATAAAAATTCTACACTTTGTGTCTAGCTATTTTCAAATAGAACATCTACTAAGAAGTAAAGGCCTAAAGTAGCTAGAAATAAGCAAACTAAAACTAGAACTTACACTTGGGTGTGATTTCTCCTTTCATAAATATAAGCTAAAAAAATAGCTAACAAACTATGGCCTCCTCGATAATTCCAACTAAGTTTGTATTCAAAACAACTCTATAAACTAACGAATTACCATAGCTACAACGCTAGAGGCCGATTATTTGAGGCCTAACACAAAAGAAACACTTGCCCGTTTTCTTTTTCCACGTGTCGAACTCCAACTGGTAAAACGCCGTCGTCTCAGGCAACTAATTGGTTTTACGGCGTGCGCATATTTAAATACATAATTGTTCGTCCGCAAAGGGTTAAATTTTTCCATGTGAAACCGTGGCAAGTTATACAATGCTTTGGAGTGTGCTTGACGAGGTTGGGTATGAGTGGGTGGGTGTACTGTATAACTGTTGCTAGAGGAGTGGCTTTCATGGACAGTGTGTAGTTTATGAAATATTATTTGTTTTGTTTTATCTTGTAGGAGGTGTTGTTCTTCCCAGCTATGAAGCCAGAGGACACTAAGGTGGACAAGACTCAAGAACAACAGTAATCAATGACTACTGAAGTTTATGATATGAAACATTTATAATCAACTCTGTCATTTGATCATTTTGATCATTTTAATTTTTCTTTTTCTTTTAATAAAGTGAATAGGTTAAGTGTTGTTGACAAGTAGTACATGTATATTATATTTAGAGAGAATCACTGACCAAAAAACACAAAAAACCAAATGTTTCAGCTACGGACTGTAGCCTTCATCAGTGGTAATGATTCAAAAATAAATAAATAGTTACTATGATGTGAAAGCCTAAGGGTGGTACATGTTAAAGCACTTGGTGGTAACCATGAGTCCTGAGGGTTAGCTATTTGGTTACCACCAAGTGCTTTAACATGTACCACCCTTAGGCTTTCACCTGTCATAGTAACTATTTATTTATTTTTGTTCAGTGATTCTCTCTAATAATATAATTATGTCTACAATACCTGATCACATAGGATTTTACACAAGTAGTACATGTGTTTCTAAGAGAATATTTTCTTGACACTTACGGATTGGTTCTAGTTATTGGATCCTTGCAAGATGTTTGAACACAACCATGTCTTTAATGCCTTCCACACTAGAAAAATCTTTAATCTCAGCAGCAGAAAATGTCGGGAGAATTCATAAGCCAGGCCTACCATAATGCCCTGTGATATAATGCTGTCCACCGGAAGTTTGTAATAATTTTCAGACATCACAGCTTTGGGGTCTGTAGCAGTCTTGACTCTTGTAGTCGTCTATATAGTAATCACTGGAGTCCTTGGTCGAGTTCAATGGCAATCTTACTACTTTGAAAGCTGAATCTGTTGCTATGCATTGAATGCTATTGCTATAATAGACAAACAAGTTCATTAGCATTCTGTAACACTATCACTTACCCATCCAGTAACCCCGCCCCCTCCCAACATTTGCTGACATCGACAGTGTATGTGCATGATTTCATTCTTAATCAAAGTGGGTGTGGTTTTAGGGTTTGCCCCTTGTCAACGTCTTGCCTGCAGGCCTACTTAGTTCAGTGACAATTTTCCAAAGACCCACTGAAGATGAATGGGTGTGGTTGCAAGTCAAGGTTGTAGAGTGGTATAATATAGTTATAAATTCAGTCTTGTAGGCCTCAATGCATGGTTATAAAGCATATCACATTGGGTGGGTTATATAACTATTACTGAACCACTTAAGAAATGGCTACAGTCCACTGTCAGGAATGGCATTCAATAGACATCTAAAATGGTATTTACCAGTAATAGCCCACAGGTATTTGGGGAAAGGACTTAAAATTGGAAACTAGTGTGGGATATTTTCCTTTCAAATAATTTCTTCACCAAAACTGAACATGAACTATTCCACAAAACATCTTCTATCACAAGGTCAGCTCACAAAACACTGTCTTCAGAGCTGAGCGTAACTAGTGGCGCCATTAACTGGCACTTTCTGGCAGGTACAGCAAAGACTACTTGAAACATTCCAGCTACAGTTGATGCTCCCTCTCTCTCTACCGATACAGAAACTCAGTTACATACATTTTCAGATGAGATCAAACTGTACTCTATAAAATTTGGATGTGAAGATTGCACAGAAACAGTAGCTAAAGGTCTACATATTTTTCATCACGGAAGAGAGTCTTGTGCTTATCTGCTATGAATCTTCTACCACAATATCCACAATCATTGATTTCTGGCCTGTCCAAGTTTATATATACCCTTGGATGGCCCAGAGCGCCCCGCCCACCATCACACCACACATGAGTCCCATTCACACATGCCACAGGCTCTTCTGCCACCAGATCAATGGCAAACTGTTCGTTAACCTGCAATAAGATGTACTTACAAAATTAATAACTCACTAGGTAAAGATCGTCAACAACATACCAGCTTTTCCTTGCCAATGAATCTGGCCCTCCTGTAGTCATCCTTATCCCATTTCTATAAGCAACAGTACGTCATCTAACTCCTTATTCCTCATTAGAAATAAATATTTATCTCTCTCTCTAAGCTTACCTGACCAGTGTGGGTCTCTTTTTCTTCTTCTAACCTGAGAGGCCCAGAAGCGCTCAGCAGCCTCACGCAGCGGCCCTCAGTTCTTCCTCCAACCGCCCAATAAACCCCACCCGAGATACAGCTCGAAAGGTAAGGCACCCTGCTCGGCAATGCCTTCCTGAGAAGAGCCATCATACACAGCACACCTATAAAACGCCCACCACAAATGTTTGTATGCAAACGGCCACGTGATCTACAGCCCTGGGCCACCACCATCGCCTTAGTAACGGGACCACTAACAAACGTTATCAGCGCGGAGTGTAGACGATATTCGTGGCGGCTCCGAAAGATATTTATGCCTTCAGAATTGTATTCAAATGTTTATTTGGGAATAAACGCGCATACTTTCCCACACCATCACCCACACATCATGCTCGCAGCAGCAGCTGCAAACTCAGAGCTGCAATACTCAGCTCAGGCGGCGATCATCACCGGTCTGTATGTCCCTTAGGCTTATAGCTAGCTTTCATAGCTAGCTTTCAAAGCTATGTCTATTTACTACCTCGACACAACCCCTGGACAAATCTTGTACCCATCTTCAAGAAAGTGAGTGAAATGTAATTTATATTAATAATATGTAGCATTTATTTTTAACTTTTAGAATTAACTCCAGGAAACAAGCAAGGTCACAATACCTCAAAGTAGATCCTAAGTCTCTTATGCCCAATTCAGTAAGGCAGTGTAGGTTTTATAGTACTCCTCTCACTAATTTACTGTAATTTCTCAGTTTCCTGCACATCTCAAAAGACGCTCTGCTACACATCACTGGTCGACCTCTGTACCTCCTTCAAAATCACCTCATGCATCAGTGTCTGGAGTAAGTGTGGATCATGGACATGGAAGCCGCTCCATTTCAAAGTCATCACTTACTTCTGGTTCTTCAAATGCAAGCAGCCTGACAACTCTGTCCTCCACTGACCTCGTGTCCCCTCTAGTCGCTCCTCCTCAGTCTACTGTGCACTCTCTAGAGCAACAGGACAGTACTGGTCTAGTCTCTCCTGCACTCTCTACTCAGCCTTTACTGCAGTCTGAACAACTGGCCTCTAATTCAACTTGCAATGAGTTCCAGGGCGATGCAGATATTGTCAGCGATGTCAAATCCCCTTCGTCTCCTTCACACATCAAGACATCTTCTGAAATTTCAACTAATGCGAATAGCACAGATAGAGTTCAACCTCAAGTTCAACTACCAATGTATGGAGAACCCGATACCACTCTGAACACTCCTAACAAATGCTATTCTCAGATTTCACTTAGTGAAGACAATCCTTCCTCTGGTTCAGTACTTCCCGCTGTCAGCTCTTCTTCATTTGGAAGCTTGACATCTTCAACTTCACTTTACTACCTTAACAATGAGACAGTTACACATACTGAAGAATTCTCTACCATATCAGCTTCATTTTCAAACTTGACCCTGGAGAGTTTGGAAATATCGGATACCAATGGGATGATGATGGGTGATGAGAATGGGTCGAGTTTGTCTGCTAGTGGGAATGAAAGTATTCTTCAATGGTCCAATGGATCAAGTAGCAATTCCTCATCTTCTTCATGGATTGAGTAAGGAAAAATATAGTTCTAGCACATTATGTTGTTGATATATTCTCTTAATATAGCATTGAGGATGACTCGTCATCATCTGACAGTTGTCTTGATTCAAGGTAAAGGGTTGAAAGTTGTAAATTAGATCACAATAATGTCAATTTTTACATTAATTTAACCATTTCTCATCACATTCTCTTACATTCAACCTTACCTCATTCAGTTTATGTAGCACCTACTAGCATCCAATTGCTACAGTATAGATGCTATTTATCTGATTAAGTAAGGAACAACTTATCACCATTGTAGGAAAGTTTAAATGTATATAAATATCTACTATCTTCTACTGAGAGTTTAAATTGACAGGAATAAGGAACCAAATGTTGTTATTTATAATTACATTAGTTTATTGCTACAATACATTTGCTTTTGTATTTTAGATCACAGCAGTCGGTGGAGATACAGAAGAATCCAAATGAGCACTTCCCGTACCCTGATCCACTCAGAACTGCTGGAGATCCTCACCTTCATGCCACTTTAAAGGAACTGGCCGTCCGTGACAGTGAAGCAAGGAGATATGAAGATCGCCCACATTCCAGATACTGTCAAAGAAGACTAAAGTGTACACCTTTAATTTTCTCGAGGGTTCTAGAAAGATCTTCTGATGGGACGTATTATGTTCCAAAAAGTCATCCCACGATGAAGTCTCTAAAACCTAGGTCAACACAAAATAAACGTCCAAAAACAGCACCTACTGAAAGCAGTCGGACATCTTCTAAGAATGCACTTAAAACATCTTCTATGCATGCATTCAAACTAGCAAGAAGGGCTTCAAAACCACAAAATAAAACCCTGAACATTTCACTGTGCATCTTTTCAAATGGTTCTCAAGCTTTAAAAGCAAAAGGATGTTCCAGTAGAACAAAGGTTTTAGCTGACTTGGAAAGCCAAGATGCATTAAAGAAGTCAACTTCTTATAATCTTTCCATTGCCAGCCATGCCTCAGGTAAATCCACCTTTTCTTCAAGACGTTGTGCATCGGCAAAAGTGCGCAGTCCTTCTTTTCCAGATGTTATTGGTAACAGTGATAATTCAAACCCCATAGCAAAGACAATCTCCAGAGAGAGATGCCCTTCATCCCGCAAGAAAGACGACTATGGTCATTTTTTAAGAAGAAATTCACAGGGTCCGTTTGATAAAACAAAAGGCTTGCCCACAGCTGGTAGTCTTCTAAAGTCATCAGGCAATCATTCTGACAATGAAGCCAGCAAGAAGACCACTGGTTTGAAGTCAAAGTCACAGTGCTCTAGAGATTATTGCAGGCATTCTAACAATTCTTTTGGCCCCAAGCAGTCCCCTATTAACCCTCGTACTCCTGCCTCCAATAAATGTGATCACTGTAGTTACAGGCGATGTCTCACACATTCAGACATGGCTAGTAGCAACCCGACCGCCGGCAGAGTAGAAACTTCTGGTAAAAACCCGACCGCCGGCAGAGTAGAAACTTCTGGTAAAGGTGAAACACGGCGGATCAAATCGTCCATATCTCCTTACCAAGTAGTAACAAAAGTGAAGTCTGCTCCCAAAGTAGCTTTTGGACGTACAGTTGTTGAGAGACAGTCACATGGACACAAGAGATGTGAAAGTGCTAAAATATCTTCTAGAAAATCAGAGAATACTAATTCCAAGAACAATGCCAACAAAGAGAAGACGGACAGGCAAAGTAACAATCAATGCTAAAGCGAAACCAGTGCTTAGTGTAATGTGAGATGTGAATCCAGCAGGATGGCAATACCCAGGAATAATGGATTCCAGAAGTACTTAGAAATGACTGTTGTACTTGTTCAGTTCATGTGGCTAAATCAAGCGATGTATTTAGTAGCTAAATGCTGGTTTAAGAAAGTTGTTGCAACAGTTTTGTTGGCATGAATCACATATGCACAAACACACTATGTGATACAAAAAACAACACACACAAAAAACAACAACAATGGTGCGAGTTCATTCACATTTTACACAAGTGCAAATATCTCCTATACAAGTACATGTAGCCACTAGCCAGCTAGTACCTTACAGCAGACATTTTTACAACCCGCACTATTGCTAGTCGGTCAGTAACTGTTAGTTGCACAGTACATGTAATAAAAAGTAAAACAGTCACTTATAGCTATTATATCAACTAAAACTTAAACTGAATTATGTATTCATTGGGCAAACTAATGCTACCATGTTGTGTATAGTGCTGTGACAACCAGTCTTATAGCTATAGGTTACAACTAAAGCTTCCTTGTATTCTACATTTCTACCCAATCTTACCACTGGCAGTTTAGGCTCTTTTAGTTGCTAACTAGAACTAATGGAGTTTGCTTTGGTTTTAGATAGCTACCCTGCAATAATACACTGAAACCTCTCTATCAGGTTGCTGTCCACACAGAGGCTCCATTGCAACACACTTCACACCATGGCAAGGGAAAGAGTAGCAGACTTCATAGATTGTTGTTGACAGCTAACAATTGGCACACTTCATATTAAATACAAACATATCAGTAGGAACTTGCATTTCTAGGAAAAGAAGTATAAAAAGGTACACAAAAAACACTTTATAACCTCCCTTTGCCCCCCCCTCTCTCTCTCTCCAATTTATACAATTACAATAGCTATTTCAGTGGATGATATGATCATGATATTTTGACTTTCTTAGAATAAGTCTCTAATGAGTGTACACTGTCATTATCAGCCATCTTTCTTTTCCACTTCACAGAATGTTGGAGTAAGTCTTGGAACAACTCTTTCTTCTTTCCTGCTTGCCTCTGAGCCTCCGCCCACTCGCCCTGCTGGCTTTTGTAACTGGCAATGTTACAGTTCCTCAACACAATGTTGCCATAGAAATCTGCAGAAAGCTTGTCCTCCTGTGCTAGCAACACTTTGGCAATATCACTCTTCTTCTCCAGGTCTTGAGTCTTCCATAGAGAATCCACCACTCTACTGCCATGTTTGTCTAGACACAGGTGGGCCAAATGGGGCTACATAAGACATACATACATACAGTTTCTGGAGGTTATTTCACAGATAACTAAAGTAGACAGCTAGACTGAGTGTGACCAACTGCTCAAATGAATCAACTAAATTTAGTTCTAATTGTATGGACTGTAAAACTGAGCACTGTTCAAATATTTACACTGCACACACACACGGACACCCTATATAGCTCCATAGGGTGTCCGTGTGTGTGTGAT
>WLWD01002763.1_pt1 | contig 10656 bp, 8 predicted proteins | sample 6712731 | NCBI WGS metagenome assembly WLWD01 (sample SAMN12718690, study PRJNA576275) | sponge metagenome | isolation source: marine sponge | host: Mycale hentscheli | place: New Zealand: South Island, Marlborough, Capsize Point | collected 2014-11-01
GCCTCTCTCAAACATTTCGAATACCACATATATGGCAAACATGTTGTTGTTATTACTGACCCCAAGCCTTGCCTTGCTCTTCTAGATGGTGCTAACCTGAACAAGAGACTGCTCAGATTCGCGCTGGCTCTTCAGCAGTATGATGTCACTCTACAGCACAGGCCGGGTGCTGCACACTTGAATGCAGATGGCATGAGCAGGCAGAATTGGTGCACTGATGAAGCAGATTCTTTGCCACATTCCGCCCAAGGGTTCTCAGCTTTGCCCTCCAGCCAAAGCTTGGCAGGGGGAGATGTGGGCGGAGGCAGAAAGAGAGAAACCAAGACAAAGCATTGAAGATTGAAGATGGAAAACAAGGAACACTGGATTATATTATGTTGTGTGTCACAAAAGGTTTTATTATTAGCATTGTGTATCATTGTATGTATATGTATTATAGTGTGTGTGCAAGTCATGAATTTAGTTTGTGCCCCGGATTTCCGGTCGACCCTTTCCATTGTTCCCTGCGCATGCGTGTCCTTGGTATATAAACCCAGACACGCATGCGTCTAGTTCAGTTCCCCTATAGTTCAGTCTAACCCCAAACTGATTTAAGACTCAGGGAGGGCGGACGTAGCTAAGAGGAATTCTGGTGGCAGCAAGTCACTGGAGTTCGAGTAGTCGGGATATTAACTCTAGTGGCTCTACCTTTCGTTATTGGTCTACGCCTGTTGCTAGCCGGGCTCGAACGTCTCAAGCCGAGCCTTCGTCTGCCATACCCCCGACTAGGCGGCATCGTTAGAGTCGTTGCCGTCCCGCCGACCCACACTATGTTTGGAGCACAGATTAGTCGACACAACAAAAACAGTAAAATACGTTATTGTATACTGAGCATTAATTGCGAAGATTTTGATGATTTCTTTAAGGTATCACTTATAATTAATTGTATGCAAGGTATTGTCATCATAAAGAGAATTTAAATATGCAAGTGGTATCTATATGATATCTCCAATGTAAGACTCCACAAACCTCACAGTGAGAATTATGGAACGTAAAACGTGTTGTCATTCAGGTCTAGCAACTTGAACAAGTAGAAGTCTTTAGCGAACAATAAACTAACATGTATCAGCTTATTAATTATTATATTCATGATCCATCCAGAATCACCATAATCTGTATCAGTCATCCCATATATATATTATATATATTTGTATTGTAAGTAGTCTTAGGAAAATCTGTTCTTGACCTAACAGAAGTGTTACCTGCTTGTGCAAAATCCACCATACTGGCAAAGCTACTGGTTGCTCACCTCACACTAGCCACGGGGCACAAACTTGCTCAAGCTAGGAATAGCTTGTAGTGGCTCTGGTCCTTCGACCCCATACCAACTTTCAGCTCAGGAATATATAACTCCTGAACAGTCAAAACTATAAATTCAGGCATTAGCAACTCATGCTTCAAAATTTACCTACTTGGGAGAATTTCTCATGTTAAAATAGCTAGCTATCAAGAAAATATAACAAAATGAAAATTATATAAGACCATGCAACACACTAGATCCCATATTGAATCATATGTTTGTATTTATAGTTACCAAGTCAGTGGTTCTTTTAAGTGTTACATTTTTCAATTCATATTAACCAGTTGAAGCCATATGTTGAGGAGCTCATGCTGTCGTTATTACGATAAGTGTGATGATTGTTGCTTGCCAGACTCATTGTTTCATTTGTCTGATTCTCAGTCCAAAGAACTTCAATCTGTTTTGTCTAAATTCAAAGATACTTTCTCCCCTGTACCTGGTATGACTAATATTTGCTTATTCAGAATGAAAGTACATTTCAATATGCCTCCTTATCGAGTCCCTAATGGCATATGAGACCAATTCAAGGCTAAACCGGATGCTGTTTTGGCTCAAGGTGTCATTGAACCTAGTAATGCTACGTGGGTTTTCCAATCAATTCCAGTCAGGTCAAAAAGCTGGTGGGTTAAAGTTAGTTGTGGATTACCATAGACTAAATTCCATTACTCTTTCATTGCCATTTTATATGCCTACAATAGAGGAAGTCATTGCTAAGTGTTAAGTGTGCACAATACTCTCGATGATTGATCTCACTAAAAGTTTCCATCAAATTACCATTGTAAAGGAATAATTAGTGGATAAGACTACTTTCATCACACTATTGGAAAATTTCGCTATCTTTGCTTACCCTTCAATTAAAAAATGCCCCAGCTCATTTTCAATCCCTGACATCACAAAGCCTATCTTCAGTGTCTTATTGTTCTACACTTATATTAATGATGTAATTTTTAAATCATGGTCACAGTATTTATCTGATCATGTTCATTCAGTTTTTAGTTTGATCAAATCAGTTTGACACACCTTTAAACCCACCAAGTGTGTCTGGGAAGCTCCTCCTGTGGAGTTTCTTGGCATGGTGGTTAGTGCAAATGGTATCAACATTCCAAATGCATGCCCACAGACATTGCCATATATCAATATCAGCAATCTTGTTAAACACTCTTTGTACACAAATTGCTATTATAGATGCATTCTATTTTAATTACTAATTTTTTTAAAAAGTGGCAAAATAACTCAATTCAAATTTCCACTTAATAAGAATTTATCCCAAAATATTTTCAAACAATTGGCAAGCAAAATGAATGAAGCACATCACCAAGTTAAAGGGCAACCACGATCTAAATTTTCTGTACTTGTTGTTTCCTGGTAGTTTTTATATCACCCAGAAAAAAATTCTAGTCAAGAACCACTCACCTTAGAGATATAACGAAAAGCATGATTACTTCCTGTTGTGGGTGTGGATTAGTGATGATGTAGATAGAGGAACAGTTGTACTTGGTTAGCTTAGCTTGGTAAATAGCTTGAAGGAATCTGGCACATTTGTTATACCACCCATTCTTGGCTCTAATAAGCTGTAGTCTGATTATACTGGCTATATCTTTTGCCTGAGACTAAAGCAAGCCCACAGCAGCAATAGGCTTACAAACAAACCAAGCACAGCTGTTCCCTTATGTACAATATAACTAAGCCATGCCCACAACAGGAAAGTAATTCAATTATTGGTTATATCTCAAGGTGAAGGGTTCTTGGATCGAAATTTTCTTCTGCATTATATTTGCACATAAAACTACCAGAAAAAAACAAAACAAAAAGTTGAGAAAATTTTTCATCTTGCTTGCCCTTTAATGCTATGAAATTTGTATGTCTATTAATAATGCACGTGATGAACAGTAATGAAACCGGTGAGCATTCAGAAGAAAATCAGGCCTAATTAATTAATTATTCAATGAATGGTTTGAATTTCTCAACCATTTCAAACTTTACTTACTGTTCTTGTATTATAGAATCAGACAGAACTTCTAGTGTCATTCTTGGTGCTGCACTGATGTCAACAGCAGCTGTAATTATTCTTGTATCTCTGACTGTCTGTCATTGTATTGCTGGTGTACAAAAAGAGAACAATATCGTGAGTTTCTTATTATGTTTACACAAAAGAATTCTAAAAAAGGAATTAGCTACTAATAAAAGTACTCTTTGATATTATTTAAAGATGTCATTGTAACATGATACTAAAACCCAATTTATTGAAGGTTTTGATAATAAATGTATTATTATATTTCTATACTAAATTGTTCCAGTAATAGTGATATTAAAGAAAAAGATCATAATTATGAAGAAATAAAATAATGTCAAGAAAAGCGCTGATCTCAAGCCTGAAGAGATGGAGATGACAAGCTGCGCAGCATATGGTGAAATTACTACAAGCAAATCAACGATGGAAGACAAATGTCAACCAGTAGATTATGAAACCATTGCTACTTAACAATTGACTACATCTTGTGCTTTCCATCCATTTTTCATTGTTGTTTTTTTGTTGTTGTTTTTGTTTTTGTTCTTAAAATTGAGAAATTTAAGGAACAAATGATGTAATAATAGCAAATTTTCTTGTTCTAACAGTCAATGAGAATGGCTGAATCAAAAATAATGTAGTAAGGATAGTACAGTGTAAGAGCGAGACATAAAATACGATGTCACAATTAATTAGGTATACTTATATGTAATTTAAACAAAATAGGACTAGATATTGCATGTAATACACTCAGTTTTAGTAGCCACTTTCCTTGGGTGACAGCTATAAAATAGTTCCTGGCTCACTAAGAGATTCACACCAGTAAGTTAACTATTCTAACCACAAAACAAATTCAACACCCACAGTTGCAGTAACTGTAGTATAAGTAAGAGCGTACTGTAGATAAATATCAACAACCCCATAAAAATGAAAGCAGAATGTACTCTCGCATGGTAGATTCCTTGCGCAAGCGGCTAAGGGAAAGGAAAGGGTTGGCCTCGCGAGACTATGCAAAATTCCACCCGGTTCAGGTACTTTTCCCCTTATTCAGTAAAGGAAATTAGTGGCACTCGCCGCTTAGTTTGAAGGGGCCAAATTGGCACCCGTACAAACGCGCATGCACAGAGAAACCAAGACTTTGAGCTGGAAACCAAGACTTTGAGCTGGAAACCATAGCAACTGTTAACTAAAAACTATTGCCATTTCTACATAATGCCCCACCATAGCGGCTCATTTTCTTTTTCTAAATAATACCTGCCTAATAGTCGTTGCTAGTCATTGGTTTGCGCTTCTAGGGTCCAGCCAGAAGGGTACAGGAGTCTTCCGATAGGCACTAGAGATGATTGAAACAAGTCTATTGTGGAGGAGTCCACCATCTGGAAGCTTCAGTCATTGACCAATGTTGGGCCAGTTGTGGATAGGAAATGATATGTATGTTATAGTCAATACAATATTATTCCATGTACAGCACCAAAAATAAATTCAAATCAGGGAATGAAACTATTTTCTGACCTTCAACAGTTCTTTAAAATAATTGGGTGGAACTAACAAAATCAGACTGGTGTACAATTAAACCCAGAGGTGTAGGAAGTAGTGGTGGGCGATTCCGTGTAGTTGGTATCGATACTTCGATACTTCCAGAGGAAAGTGTCCGGTATCGATACCAGAGAACAGACTTCGATACCAAATATTACTATTAGCCCTGCCCAGACAGAATATCGACCTTTACCGACATCTCATTGTGGCCAACATTAACACTTGGTAAAGGTGGTTAATTTAATGTGGTTAATTTAATGTGGTTAATTTAATGTGGTTAATTTAATGTGGTTAATCTCTAGCGGTTCCTTCCAGAGCTGAATAGAAATAAATAATCAAAATAGCGAACTTTTTCATCCGTAGTAGTTGCTTTGCTTACATGTAATACTCTTCCAAATCATTTTTTTGACAATTCATCTAAATTCAAAAGAATAATTTAATTAATTAGTGCGCATGCGTGGTATCGATATAGGTATCGATACCGCCGATACCAGGTTCGAAAGTACTTGGTATCGATATCGAAAACATAAATCCGGTATCACCCACCACTAGTAGGAAGCCAAATCAGATTGATGCAGCCACTTAACCACACCCACTTAACCACACCCTCTTGTCAGTGACCGAGACAGTTTTGAAGTTTAATGAACCAAGTCAAATTAATAACTTTTTAATGTAATTATATAGTCTATATTGTATAGCTAACATAGCCACTTGGACATAAAAGCAAACAACCATTTAAAATTAGAACTTACAAATGCCTGGTCTGACTTTAGCAGTCTTTGCTTTGTTTTCTATAAAAAAAATTAAGCGTATTTAGCAACAAAAAAAAACTACGTCTGCAGACTTCTTATAGTGCTAAATGGCCACTTCTCAAAATCAAACCAACGACCTCTGAACTACGTTTGTTTTTCCAAAAGATAGCTCGAAAAAATAAAGGAGGACAAGGCAGGAGCGGAGTTTCGGGAATATCTTCCAAAATGGTCGGTATTGGCTGTTTACTCCCCGCAGAAGACATTGCCACAACGACCACTAGAGTCATTATGAGCCTTGCCCCTTTTTATCAAAATAGTGGTGTGGCCATGACTGTGTGGCCGCACCCATTCTGACGTCCCTGAAACCCAAAGTTGGGACAAAAGTGGGTACAACTCCATACCTGCAAGATTGCTGAATATCCCATTTGCTGTTGTTTAGCTAACATGTAGAAAAAATTTACGGTTAACTGTTTATGTCTGGAAGTGGTAAGTCATACTGCTGTTCACCATGGCCGAACAGTCTGATAAAGTCAAGGGTCAACATGCTCATTCTATTTAACTGAGCACCACAAAAGATATATATATGGACAGACAGCCAGCAAACTGAAGCTCTAAACTGATGTCTTCACTAAACCTGAGGTTTTCTGGTTTTATTCGGACATGTAAAGCTTTCTTATATTGGGATATATTAAACGCTGGCTGTTTGACTTTAGTAGTCTTTGTAGTCAGAATGTTGGGTTAAGTTATTGAATATACTAATGATGTGCTTAGCACAAATGGCAAGCGAGCTGGTCCGGCTGGAATGAATGTTAGATTCTCATATTCATTTGTTAGTTAACTGTTGTTGTTGTTTTTGTTTAAATTATTAATTTGTGCTATTCTTTAGCAACATGCCACACTTTTATATACACATACATATTTGTTCACTGGGTATACCAGCACAAGACTTACATTGTATTCTCTTCGCGACTTGACAAACGATTTTCAAGGGGTAAGCAATCAAGATTCCTAGGATGATATGGGTAAGAATTGCTAAACCAAAGGATTTTATTTAAGCTAACCACCTTTCCAGCTCCGCTCTATTGTACCAGAGCTCTAGTAGTTATAGCATTACATTGTATTCTCTGAGTGACTGGACTACTTGGCAGTGAATTTTCAAGAACAAATCTGTTACATAAGACACATAGCTGTGGCAAACGGTGCATGAACAAAGATATTTTACCACCACCACTAAAAAATTAACTCTGCTAAGTTTGTAAATCTAACTGCGAACGTCTCTGGTAGGTAGCTGTAAAACCCAAAAAGTGTTGAACTTGACCGGTTGCTATAACTTCAAGGGTAATGTGCTCGGCAATACATGTGAAATAAACCTAAAAATATCATTGTGAAGATATGTAGGGTGGAACAAACACACACACACACACACACACACACACACACACACACACACACACACACACTAGAAGTTTCATTGATTGTATACCAAATCACCTGGAATTTACCATGATTTTTCAATTAGCACAAGAAAAACTAAAACAGCATCGTGAAACATTTAGAGGGACGGCTTTGGTGAGACAGTTTGTTAGTGATTAGAAGTAATAAAGAAAAAGAGTACAGTGTAGAAAACCCAGAGTAAGGGTTGGGATCTTTTATGAATAGTGTGCTACTGGATGAGCTTCAGGATCTCGCGACATTTTTGGAATAGTATATTGTATGTAGAAACAATATTTGGAACCTAGTATTTGGACACAAAATACTAGGTTCCAAATATTGCACACCATTAGCATAGCTTTAGTTGAACTAGGGTTTCATGTAAGATTTTATTATTTGGTCAAGCTTGAAGAATAATTCACACGATTATGCTTTAATGTTACTGCAATTGTCATTATGCTATCATCCCTCAGCGTGCATGACCGTGAGGGTTATATAGTAGTCGTCCTGTCTGTCTGTCACACTCTGATTTTGGAAATTACTGACAATTAATCATTGATTTAGGTGTGAACTTACTCAGAACGACTATTTAAACCTCTCATTGTGACACTTTTTATTTTATTTCAAGCTGATTTTTGAGAAAATGTGAAGCTTTCAGCTCCATGTAGCTACATAGGTACTAACTTTTGTGGGTAATGCTCCCTATCATTGTGTCACGTGAGCAATTAATTTATTATGGCCAGCAGTAGCTACTTTATTCTGCTTGGAAGCTCGCGAAGTTGTCTCTTATGAAGATTGCATTTACATGTACCATTTTCATTGCTCGAGCTATATTGATGCTTGATTAATAGTCAATAAAATTATTCTTTTGGTCTGAGATTATTTTTTGTAACACCTAGCTATTTTAAGTAGCGCTGAGAGTTCGCACCTTTGGTGCTTTATTTTAAATGGCTATTCTTTGGGAAGGAGACTTTGCATGGGATAAGATTGAGTGAACTTTGTAAAAAGATGTTTGATACCCCGTAAGTGTATTTCCAGCATGTTACTGGCTTTTACATATTTGACTTCTTTTTTTTTCTTTGTTTATTGTGCTTGTGTTTGTTTGTTTGATTCTGTTTTGGCATGCAATGATGGCTATCAATTCAAATTACTGTTTACTGATGGTGAATGTTTATCACTTATCATGAATTTTTTTACAGGTTCATGGTTGTTTAAAAAAATCTGTTTATTTACTCAACCAATTTTTTTTTAACTTTTTTTCCTGAAATTGTGGTAACTGTACAACCATAATGTTATTGTTGTAGCCATTTATAATTCAATGCAATTCTCTATACATGAACTCTGTAGCCTTGTTTACCACTCTCTGAACTCCTTCTGAAGGTCCAAGTATTAAGGGAGAGTCCCCGGCATGCCCTTTGACCTCTAGCTCCTTGTTTTCAAATTTAAAAAAGTAGCTGTGCAAAGATAATAGCTCACTATTCTTTATTTTTATGAGTAGTATACATAGTAGAATCAGTCTACTCCTATTACTGCAGTGTGTGTGTGTGTGTGTGTGTACCACCACAGTATGTGTTGATTGAAGATGACCCCTCAGTAGTATCTAGCAGTACTCCAACACAGTACGCTGTGATATCATGCAGTTGAATTCAGCAAACAAAACTCTCCTTTTTCCTCTCTTTATATCCCTTTTTTTTTTGTTATGATTTTTTCCCCCTTTTGTTATGGTGCTCATAACTTTTTATTACTTACGTAACATTGTGCCTTATTCTTCTTTTTGTTTTTTTTTTGTTTGTTTGTTTGTTTTTACACAAACTCTACGTTTAAATGAATGACTTTGGATTTTTCAGGAGTGTGAAATACAGTTTTTATCATTTTTAATTTAGTTTTTGTGGTTTTTTTTTTTTGGTTTTTTTTTGTATGTTTCTTTTATATTTTTTTTTGGTGCATCCGGTTCCAGTACTTTACTAAACTGCTAACTTTATGCCAAGAGATTTCTTTTAGTTGAAATACTTAGAGCGACTGCATCAGAAGCCATAACAACTGTTAAATAGTATCTTTCTAAATATACGCCACCTAATGGCTCATTATGCATAATTCTAATTAGTACCAGCTTATCTCATTGTTCGGTTTTACTTCCAGCATTAATACTGACAAATGAACTGAATGAGAGAACTGAAATATTGAACTGCTAAAATTAACTTATAGGAAAAAATTAACTTGTAAAAATCAATGGGTAAACAAAAAGCTGACAACCAAATGAACGAGTAAGTATGAAGTAAAAATGTGCCATGTCAATGACTTTTACAGAGTTGAACAACTGCATTTGTTAAAGTTGAAAGCTTTTCTGAACTTTGAAAGCTCCACCCACTCTGTCGTTGTGAAGTAGTAGAAATAAATAATGACACCAATAATAATAATAAAATTGTCAAACAAAACAAATAAATTAATAATAGATAAATAAATAAATACTAAGGATTAGCTCCCAGGACAGGGCCACAGTTTACCCACTGCACAGCCACTGAGAGATGCTGGAAAAGATGGTCTCTAGCCCGATGGTCTCACTCACTATGAAAGAAAAGAAAACAAAAAACAAAACTAACTTATTCCAGTGTAATCTATTTACAATATTTATTGTGTTAATGATTTACCAGTTTTTTTTGTTTTTCGTTTTATGTTTGCATTTGCAGCTAGATTTTTATTTTCATATTTTATTTTTGTAAAAAAATTTATCCCCAGAAAATTGAGAGACCAGCACATTATGTGGAAGTATACAGAAGTAAACAGGACTTGGATAAAGAGTGTAGATGTAACGGGAGCCAGAGGTCCGATGGCGACGGAGAACACATCAAGCATTGTCTTAACCCAAACATCAATAGATCATCAGAACTTATTTATTGTATTTTTTATGCCAAGTAAACAACTTCAAATTACATTCATTGTTTCGGAGTTGGTTCAGTTGCGACTTGTCAAGTCCAGGTTGTTAGCTACCACAGACCCAACAGAACTCTCTACACTTTTCTTTTTCAATAATAATACTTTGAATGCACACCACAGTTATATAGATAGATAAGTGAGGACTGTCAAACATACACTCAACACACACAACACAGCAGAGGGAGAGCTCAACTCTTGTGAGGGTGAAGCTGAACATTCATGAAACCACAGGTTATACACAAGAATTATACATTTGGAGTGTAAAAGTCACTTGGATATACACTGTTGTACATTAGATAGAGTTCCTGAGTATACCATTGTCTATATCTTTAGTTATTCCTACTTAGATAGAGTTCCTGAGTATACCATTGTCTATATCTTTAGTTATTCCTACTATGTATGTATGGTTTCATTCATGATCCAGACGACTCCATGGAGCTCTCCAGAATGAGAGGGAGCTTAGGCCTATTATTCCTATACTTTCTATTGCCACAGGCTAGAAAACTTTAGGAGCTATGAGCATGTTTCTCACAATCACTTCTCTGCAATGTGCAGTCAGTAAACTCGCAGTAGTAGCTTGACTCCAGTTGTATCTTGAAAGTGACATAGGAATCTGAACAAAGGGTTGGAATAACCAAACTGCTGAGGTGCTTGTG
>WLWD01001460.1_pt1 | contig 10650 bp, 7 predicted proteins | sample 6712731 | NCBI WGS metagenome assembly WLWD01 (sample SAMN12718690, study PRJNA576275) | sponge metagenome | isolation source: marine sponge | host: Mycale hentscheli | place: New Zealand: South Island, Marlborough, Capsize Point | collected 2014-11-01
CAATACAGGCGTATGCCGTTTGGACTCTGTAATGCTCCTTCGGTCTTTCAAAGACTAATGGACGAGGTTTTAGTTGGATGTGCAGAGTTTGCGAAAGTGTATATTGACGACATTTTGATAGTTTCGGGGAATTGGGAGGTGCATGTTAGGCACTTGAGGACGTTGTTTGGGGTATTGCGAGAGGCTGGGTTGACGTGCAAGAAGAGTAAGTGTGTGTTTGGGAAGAAGAGGTTGGAGTTTTTAGGACATGTCGTAGGTGAGGGGGTCATGATGGTACCAAGAGCTAGAGTGAAGGCGTTGGAGGAACACCCAGTTCCTAAGACACGAAAGCAACTGAGAGCTTTCTTAGGACTCATAGGGTACTACCGTAGGTTTGTTCGTGGCTTCCATGAGTGGTCGTCTCTTCTGACTCCTCACACGGCAAAGACCTCACCAGGGGAAGTGAAGTGGACAAGCTCCATGCTGGATGCTTTTAGTAAGTTGTGTGTTTCGTTGTGTAACCATGTGTGTTTGTGTGTGCCATGCAAGGAAGACGTATTTTGTCTGGAATGTGACGCCAGTGCTTCAGGAGTGGGTGCAGTTTTGTCGGTCAGACGCGAGGGAGAGTGGAAGCCCGTTGCCTTCTACTCCAGGCAGTTAAAGGATGCTCAGAAGAGGTACAGCGCTCAGGAACTAGAAGGGTTGGCACTGTATCAATCTGTTATTCATTTTGCTTTTTATCTGTATGGGAAGCAATTCACTGTACTTACAGATCATAAGAGCTTAGTGTGGTTGATGTGTGGACGACAGAAGAACCGTCGGGTCTACGGTTGGGCATTGAAGCTGGCAGAGTTCCAGTTTCGTGTGGAATATAGAACTGGAAGCAGTAATGTTGTTGCGGACGATCTTAGCAGATGTCACGGTGGAGACAGCGACCGTGACACCAGTCTCAAAGAGGAGGGGGGAGATGTGGGCCAGCCCACATAAGAAGGCAGAGAAGAACAGAGAAAGATAGAACTTATGAACAGTTGTGTGTGTGTTGTATGTATGCATGGTAGTTAGAGTTTGGACATCAAGTGCTTGCGCATGTGTATCATTATGTGTGTAGTCAGTCGTAGTCATTTTGTGCGCAGGCCACCTGCAGTAAAGTTGTGTGTCACCGTGATTGGTCACTTTTGCGAGAGGTCTCATCTCATAAGCCCTCTCGCCACGTGTTATACTTTAGTCAGGTTTACCGAAGAGTTTTATTAAGACCCTCAAAGTGAGGCTAGTCCTCTTGCCTGATTCTGGTGGCAGCGATACCTAGCTGTCCCCAGAGACTGTGGAGCATTCGCGAACTGTGCGCAGTCCTCGAACACCCGCCCCACAACAAAGAATAAATTCCAAACAAAGATAGTAAGGGTTACTACAGTTGCCTGATCCTCTAACATTGAATTTACGCCCTTTGTACATCGACTAACATCTGCAATACAAAGCAAAAAATCTATGAAACCTACAAGCATTGAGTCTGTTAGTGAAGACATGTTCTTGAAACGACAACCAAAAACGATTTTCAGATCGTTTCGGTGGTGTAATAGCTTGTAGATACAACATGTCATTTCACTGTGATAGTTTCTGATTTATAAAATATATGCTTACAGCTTGACACGTGAATACAGAAATATTAAATTAATAGGACTGTCGATGTAGTTTCGATTCTGATGCCAACTTTTGAGTAATAAGTGACACATTGAAGCTTCTGAATATAAAAAAGCTCGAACGCATTACGTATAGCATTCGGGCTTTAGCAATTGCTGTTGATGAAGAGCTGTTAGAGGTGTGTTTTGGTATAAAACATCATTTTTATTTGAATTTACAGACATGGAGGGATTTATAGAGTTCGATTGAACTTTTTAGCTTAATGTCCGCCTAAAAACAAAGGACATCTGGATAATGAATGATCCGCAAAAACGCAAATAGGACAAATATTAAACTTATTTGATACAACTATATAAATTGGTTTTAATCCCTTGTTAAAAGTATGTGTATGCTTGGGCGAAGGATGAGTAGGTGAAGGCTCATTATTAGCTTTAGTTGGTAAAGCAGAATTGATACATGTATCCACGAAGTCCAGAATGCGTTCCATTATTGTAGGAGCATTATTATCAGCTGAGACTAAGACCCATTCGACAGCTAGTTCTTGGTCAAATTATTACCACAAAATTATGGCCGTTAGATTTGTAGCTTCGTAGGCTCAAATGTCCATCAGTCCATGTACTAAGACCATGTCTCATACATGTAAGTGAGACACTTCCGATTATACCCGAATTAGGACGTTTAGAGTGAAATTTGACATTTACCTTTGCAATAGTTCGTGATCGGCCAAACTTTCTCTGGAGTTCTTACACTGCAGCGTCCTCTTTAGCTTAGTGTGTATATCCTCATCATGTACATAATCAAATGTAAACTTTAAGTTGAGGAAAGTTCTGAAAAACAGGGATTTTCAGCCAAAACTTCATCGTACTTATTTTGCAGGTCTTTTTGAAAAGTTAATTGAGGTTTGACTTCATCAAATATTCGAGTCAAGTCCGCCGTACGAATGACGTGAAGAGCCTTGTCTTGGAGTTTCTTTCATGAAGCGATGTAATGATAACAGGATCAAGCAGTCAGTGAATTTGAATCTAAAGAAAGTTAGAAACAGTATATACATAATCGTAACGAATAACTGAATGTGTAGATAGCTAAATATTTGTTGACAAATGTCAAAATGGCATTAAAAAACCAAGATTATGATTGAAAAGGGAATAGAGTAGCTATTGAAGAGCCGAGTTAACAGGATGTAAGGAAAGTTTTGAGTGGCAATAGATAAGGCAATGTTCTAATTAGGGAAGATTTACTGGTGCGGTCTTCTATACTCGAAGAACATGTATCTGTCTCGAAGGAACAGAAATGGTGGGGTCGTAAATCCCAACGCAAGATTTCGAAACAGTAATTGAAGGACCAGCTCTGTTATAATTCACTGAGCAGTATAACATGCTAAAACAATAATAAGGGAGAAAAATAGCGTAACTAAGGTGAATGAAAAAGATTGTGCATTATAAAAGTTCAGTTTGACTAATCAAAACATGGACGATGACATCGACAAAAATGAAGGCTACCTCAACGTTATCCTTTCACGCTGGTGCGGTCTGGTACCATTTATAACGCTTTCAAAATACAAATAATACAACTGGTAGGTGTTTTGTTTCAGGTATCATATTTTGGTACAAATCAATTTAAATGCAGTATAACATAGCTAAGAGCAATTAAGATTAATTAAATCCTGATGTCCACAATTTGCATGCCTTGCAGGACTAGTAATGATAATATTTTGTACATCGCACAGATATCATGTAATTAATTATTCTTCTAAACTGGCACAGTTTAATGCTGATTGTTTTTGCAAAAGCATTGTGAGATGCAGCTGTAAACCTAACATATATTTCATGATTGCACAAGAGCAGAACAGTAGAACATGCTGAAAGATACACGACTGCCACAAAGTTGCCATCATATTCGTACCAACATGTTGACTACTATGAAAGTATTTAATGTGAAAACATACTGCTCCATCTTGAGCATATATACAAGAATGTATTTCACGGAACCATCTTTCCTGGTAGAAGAAGTATAATCTACAACACATAAAACTAAGTAAATGGATTGAAACTTTCTCAACTAAAGCGAACTGAAAAAAGCAAAAGAAAAATGTGAAATAATCTTAGTTGTCGCCGGGTATTCGAAACCCGAGCCTCTGGTTTTAGCCACCTATGATCTAACAACTGAGCTACAACAAACCTCGACTTCCAAAACGTCACATTATTCCTTTATTCTCTTGAGTAGTACAGCTTGCTGCAGTCTCATACTCAAAAGATCATATATTATGTACCGTCAGCACAACTTTTCATTGTCGACAGGAAACACCTCTTTTTCTAGAAAGATATAAACTTTCTAATTTAAATAGGTCAGGAAAATAGCTGAGAAAAAATGTGAAAAAAAAAAGTTGTTGGTTTTCAATTACCTTGAATTCTTGAAGCATAGAGGCATAAATTGCTTATTTTTTTGCCAAAAGGAAACTTACCAATTATTACGACTCCTCAACCTGCAAGAAAAACTATAAATAGGTAGAAGCTCACAATTTGAATGCATGAATGCCGAAAAAAAAAAAGATTTGGAAAACAATATTAAATATAAAAATAAGAGACAAAATGCAATATATTATTGATAGTACTATTTGTTGTTAATTGATTAAAGTAATATTGGTTTCATTTTGAAAAATTTTAGTAGAATAAGCAGTCAATGTATCTATTTTTATGTCAAAAATTCCAATTCTTTTGCATTACCATTAGCTTCGCTAGGCATTTATATTTAATCCAATATAGTTATTAGCTGTTGTACTAAATGCATCAATTAAATTATAGTTCTATTACGTTTCAACAAAAAAAATTTTATGTACAGAAAATAGCATAAAATGCAGGTATTGGCTGAATATCTCAATAAAAAGTGAACAAATTATGTTTTGGCTAGAGATGCTGAAATAGTTCGCTAGAAACATTGAATTCAGTGCATTTATTGTGTTCAGTGTATTTCGTTTATTCAGAGTATGCATATAACAGGTACTATGACAAGGTTAACACTTTTCCTTGATATTTTAGCTGTTGAGTATTTAGTCTTTTTTGTTATTGTTCTATTTCAGTTGTCATAACCCCTTACTTTTTTATTAGATCTATTATGTTTAAAATGGTGAAGGAATTCGGTAGTTATTTTGACAATTATACTCATTTGCATACTTCTCCGGAAATCCAAAACCTCATCTCATCGACTTACCTAAACTATCACATCTATTACAAACTGTACTCAGCTCCACAATTGTATCCTGGTAATGTTTTTTTCTACATGTCTTGTGTCTTGCGTTGTAAATAATATCATTTATTTCAAGTGTGTATGTGTAGCTCTTCTTTTTTAAATTGGAAACGTGCAACACAGATAATTTATGGTGATATCAAAATATGAAAGTCATTAAAAAAAACTGTCAAGCACTAGTCTGAGAGAATAATGTTTATAAATGAGACCATCCATTTTCTGAATCATCAATTATTACAATTAACTCAGTGGAGAACAGACAGAAAAAACTTCATTAGTAGAATTCTTTTGGGGGCAGAATTCTAAGTCAATTAGCACTGGAGCTGAATAGTCTCTGCCACCTGAATCTGTTGTCTAAGTTACCTGGCGAACCGTCCCTCTAGATTGATTACTTAAATTAATTAAGTTTAATTGTAATAAAAAAAACTCACAATATGAGGCTGATTAACTGCTCTACTTTCCTGCATTCTACAAACAAACCTGATGTGGATCAGCACACAATCTACTAATCACGCTGTTTATGGAATACCAAATGCGACAATAATCAAATTGTTGATTCCAAGTTACTGATTCTCGATTACCGTTCACTAATGCTCGATTATCGTTCACGCGATGCTCGATTATCGTTCATGCGATTGCTGATTCCAAGTTACAGATTCTCGATTACCGTTCACTAATGCTCGATTATCGTTCACGCGATGCTCGATTATCGTTCATGCGATGCTCAATTGTCGTTCACGCGGTGCTCGATTATCGTTCACGCGATGCTCGCTATAATATTTTCAGGAAACCCTTTACCTAAATTATCAGTTCTTTAAATAAAATGTCTGACCTGGAGCTATGCGACTCTGTTTTAAGAGAATTAATTCAAGCAATAGAACTCATCGAAAGTATATACCCCTGCTATGACTTGGAGATCCAAGAAAATGCTATCGAAAGTGCGGAGCTATTTTTGCGGGTGTCACTTCTTGTAGAGCCTCTTCTTCCTGAAGAGCATAGAGCGGAAATTACGAGAGTAATCCAGCATCTATTGTTAGAAATGACAAGCCAGTATGAGCTGCAGCTTCACTGCACCAGAGGTAGTTGTGGCCGCCCACTAATAGGAATACCAGAAGATCAGCTGAGGTTTCTTCTTGAAAGTGATTTCAAGATCACTGATATAGCAGGAATGTTTGCTTGTTCCACTCGCACAATACAAAGGAGGATGAGAGACTATCAAATAGAGCCTAATCAGTTTAGTGATATTAGTGATTATCAGTTGGATGAGCTTGTGAGTGATCTGGCAGTGCGTTTACCTGATTGTGGTATTCGAGCTATACAAAGCATGCTTAAGAGCAATGGCATTGTACTCCAGAGAGAAAGGGTGAGACAGTCTCTTCACCGTGTTGACCCTACTGGAATAGAAACTAGGCTACGTAGAAGACTTCATCGTAGGTCATACCAGGTATCCAGTCCGAATGCTTTGTGGCATATTGACGGCTACCATAAACTTGTACGGTGGCGAATGGTTGTTCATGGGGGAATCGATGGCTACAGTCGAGTTCCTGTGTATTTGAAGGTAGCTTCGAATAATAAAGCCAACACTGTTTTAGAAGCATTTTCACATGCAGTGGCCAATTATGGCTTGCCATCTAGGGTAAGGGCTGATTGTGGTGGTGAAAATATGCAAGTTGCTCGTTTTATGCTGGAACATCCTCAACGTGGTCCTGAAAGGGGAAGTTTTATTATGGGCCGTAGTGTGCACAATCAGCGCATAGAACGTCTATGGAGGGACTTATTCTCTGGTTGTATTAATTTTTTCTACTATTTGTTTTATTGTATGGAAAATGTTGGCCTCTTGGATCCTGACAACATTGAAGACATTTGGGCACTCCATTTCATATACCTTCCAAAAATTCAGTCTCAATTGGATCTTTTTCGAGATGCTTGGTGCTATCATCCTATTCGTACTGCTCATAACAGAACACCAAATCAGTTGTGGATATTAGGAATGGCACAAGCTTGTGTAGAAGATCCTGGAAGTACAGCAGTGCAAGGAATGGCAGAAATTAATTTTAATCAGGTATACCTTATTTGCCATTTAGCAGATATAGTATAAATAGTAAGGATTTATCAATCAAATAATTATTTTTATTAGGACACTTGTGACTATGGAATAGATTGGGATAAACGTGTCAGTATGGACGATGACAGCATCACCGTTCTTATCCCAAGCCTTCCCCAAGATTTTATCACAGAGGAGCAAGAGAGATATTTAAGAGCAGAGTTAGTACATCATCAAGACAATAACTTCGGTTTAGAACAATATGTACTATGTAGAGCATTCATAAATAGTTGTCACTCATCTCAAGTGTAAAAGTTATATTGTCTGTGCCATTCAATTAACAGTTTCATTTAGTACATTATGAAATAAATTGAAAAATCAGTTGTTGGCATAGAAGTAATCACGTATGAAGTTGCTAGTGGGGGAAAATAAAAAAAGTACATAGTAGGTATAGGAGTGCACAATGAGGTCAGTTATAACATTCCAAATCCTCCATGGCATGTGATGGCTTGTGTCATCTTCTCTTTAAACAGGGAATAATTTGAATGATACTTTGTAGGCAAAGTGAGGTGTAATGCACATGTTGAAGCAGTTGGGTAGATTGCGCTGTCACTAATTAATGATAGAGCAGGAGTTGAATCAAACCCCAAAGGGGGTATTTTTGAAGCTCCACAAAAAAAACTTAACACTTCTTCTAAGGCTACCTCGCCACCACCTAGAGATGTGGATATTAATAACATAAAACATATCTTTAACCCTTTTGATGACTTGTATATTACCTTTGCACTCTTCAAGGTAATCACCAAACTGTATTATATGTATCCACTTCCTTGATCTTATTGGTGGTGCCATTCTCTGAATATTGTATTCTTCCAAGAAAAAGGTCTTTTATCAAAGCTGTAATATTAAAAAAAATAACTATGACAAAAGTAAATAATAAGAAGAACGTTTTTGAAAATCACCTCATCATAGAGAACCCGTATAAAATTGAAACATAGCTACTGAAATTGAAATGTTTAAGGTATGCTTACCCGGAGTCAATTCTACCTGTCCAGTGGTAGTAAACAATGATTCAAAGAGACCCGGAGACAACTGAAGAGCAGATCCAACACCAAGTGTTATAAGTCCATCTTTAAGTTGATCTAGCTCTCCTTTCGACTTTAAGATAATACTGAAGTGACAGTGCTCTTACAATAGAATTTTTGTTTTCTAAATTTATAGAAGATAAAGGTGTAGTAATCCCATTATCAATAAGAACATCTGAATTGACTTCAATAATGTTCTTTAACTCAACATTGCTGGTTGCATTATCAATCTGAATATAGAAAAGAGAAACATGTTGATAGCTAATTATAGAATACAAAATCTATGCTGTACTAGACCAGCATTTGCTTGTAGCATACAGTAACACATTACAAGAGAAATGTCCACCTCTCCACACATACATGTAGCAAATTGCATTACAGTTTTTTAAACTTATATTCCCTCTCATTCCTTTGTTTTCTTCATTTCTTATTTTCCTCTTTAGTTATCTTTTCTTTCTTTGTTATTATGTGTGTGAGTGTTTTCTTTTAGTTGTTTTTTTTTTCACTTCATTTACTTCATTTTTAATATCTTTCTTGTTTTTTATTCTTGCTTATGCATGGTATTGAAAAAGTAGTTTTTGTTAGTTATAAATTGTACATGGAAACTAACGTACAAATTAATGTATCATGGTATTGATAAATCATGCATTTGTATTTGATTCATTAAATATCAGAATGGACAATATAGCGGTTACCTCTCTTCCCCCCCCCCCCCACCCCCCCCACAACACGAAAAATCAAAAACCCACAAAGAAAACAAAAACAACAAATAAAAAAAAAACAACAACACAAACTCAAACCCCACAATCAACAAGAAAAAACAAAAAAAAACCCCCCCCCCCAAATAAAAAAAGCAAAAAAAAAAAGAAAAAAAAAAATAAAAAAAACGTATAAGAAAAAAAAAAGCAAAAAAGAAAAATAAAAAAAAGACAAAACAAGAATAAAAAAAAAAACAAAAAAATAAAAAAAAAAAAAAAAAAAAAAATACAAAAAAAAAAGAAAGAAAAAACAAAAAAAAACAAAAAAAAAAAAATAAACAAAAAAAAAAAAAAAAAAAAAACAAAAAACAAAAAATAAAAAAAAAAAAAAAAAATAAAACAAAAAAAAAAAAAAATAAGACTAGGAAAAACAAACCAAAAAACCCCCCACACCCCACCAGAACACCACAACCCAACAAACCACCACCCCCACTACCAACCAACCCCACCCCACCCACACCACCCAAAACAAAAAACACAACACCCACCCACCCCCCCCCCCCCCCCCCCCCCCCCCATACATGCACACACATACACATTATACACTATATCAGCAAATCAAAATAACATTTTGTTTTTTCATTATATATATATATATATACTTAAATAGTGAATAATAAGATTTTCAAGATAATTTCGTTCAGCATAATGCTTGCTTGAAGGCAGATAAAACCCAACCTGGATCACTTTACCTTATATACTATTTCTTGAACAATATAATCTGGAATGGCCGATGGTTCTGCGGTTACAAGGGCCAGATCCTTGCCAGACAAATACTCATAGACACCTTCATATAAGAACGGAAATCCAGACCCTCCTTGAGCCAATGACACGGCCATCAAAACACCAATTTTGTAATATGTGTTTGACTGCAACAGTTAAACATTAATTTAATGCTTAGAATAAAAACATCACAATAACTCACTTGTAAGGCCATGGTGTCATGTCGGACTACTAATTTGCCATCACAACCTTCAAAATATGATCCTTTCAAAAACAAACCAAAGAGACGCCACATTTCCCTTCGAGGGCCTCCACCATCTTCAGCTTGCTCACCGATAAAATGTACCTGCAACAAGAAAACAATTGAAATAGCTATACACTCAGCTAATTGTAATACCTTTATAATCTTTGATGGTGAAAAGTCATATCTACTCACATTTCTTAAACAGTCAGCTAGAACCTGCTCCCTTCTTACTTCAAAAATGTACTCTTCATTTGTGTTCACCTTATCAGCTATGCCAGCAAGGATAGCTTGCAGGGATTTCGGAGGACTAGAAACAAAAAAAATATTTTGGTTTTTAGTCAGTTTGAAATGGAAAATGAATGAATATGTTGTAAAAAACATATTGGCGAACGAGCAAAGAAGTGAGACATTAACAGGAGTGTACAATTTATATACATTCATTATAACAATTAAGTTTATGTCATCAATACTTAATACTGTGGGCACTGTATGCCAGTGCCCACCATAGGTTTTGTTGATTTTTGTTTTTAATTTTAAGACAATTTTAAAATGAGGTGTTGGAACAAGTGATAATTGTATGTATATACATACATATACACTCACAAACAAACATACATACATACACATACAATGCATACATACATACACACATACATACATACATGCATACCAGGGATTGATACAAGATTTTTCTCTGGGAGAAGGGGGAAGAGGGGGGAGTATAAATCCCGGATTTATAATTACCTGTTGGACATAATATCATTGATATAAGTTTTGTTCACGTTATTATTCAATACAAACTTTATGCTCACTGGTTTTCTTACAATTACATTGTAATTTCTGTTCTCTTCAATTATTTTATTGATTGGTGAGTAAGAATTTCTTGGTGGGGAAACTCTCAGCTTAGGAGGGAAAATCCCATGGTTCCTCCCCCCC
>WLWD01003937.1_pt1 | contig 10647 bp, 10 predicted proteins | sample 6712731 | NCBI WGS metagenome assembly WLWD01 (sample SAMN12718690, study PRJNA576275) | sponge metagenome | isolation source: marine sponge | host: Mycale hentscheli | place: New Zealand: South Island, Marlborough, Capsize Point | collected 2014-11-01
GGGGTTGGCATGAGGACTCCCTGCTCGGGGGTTTGCATGAGGACAACCTGCTCGGGGGTGCCATGAGGACACCCTGCTCGGGGGGGTTTGCATGAGGACACCCTGCTCGGGGGTTGGCATGAGGACTCCCTGCTCGGGGGCTTGCATGAGGACACCCTGCTCTGGGGCTTGCATGAGGATCTCCTGCTCGGGGGCGGCATGCTGGCAGTACTCATTGGATGGCCAAGGGAGGTTCCACTAGGGGTCCCGCATGACATTTGCAACTTGAGGGTGTCGCATAAGTTCATGGAGTGTAGTGTGGTAGTCTAGGATCACATCCAATTTTATTGAATGCAGGCGCAGGCAGGCAGCAGTCAGAAAAAGGCCCAGGAGTATTGGGCAGGATGCCAACGATGGCGGCGTTGGCGGGGCTACCATTGAGTGAGCGGGCAGCAGAACAGACGAGCCCTATTTCAATGGCAACGCTCACGAATTCGGTGGCGTTGACAGCCCCACCTCCCAAGCTGGCAGTGGGAGGTGTGTTTATTGGAGAGGACCTGCCCCCGGTCCCCCAGAAGTTGGCCGCCAAGATACACCGCTGGGAGTATGTGGATATGGGGGAGTTGCTGCCGGAGTTCCTGGCGCGGCAAAGGGAGGAGGACGAGGCGAAGGACAGAGCAGCAAGGCAGGGCCGAAAGGTCACGGACATTCTGACGTGGGTCCAGTGCTTCAGTGCCTTTGTAGCAGTGATGGCGCCAGTGGAACCTCAAGTAGTCCCAGAGATGATGGCGTACCTGAGCCTCATTGTGCGTGCCAGCCAGGACTTTGAAGGTCTGGGCTGGGTTCGGTACGATTCGGCATTTCGGAGGCAAGCGGCTGCAACCGGCAACAAGAGGTGGTCCGTAATCAATCCCACGCTATATGTGAATTTTTCAGCTCGGAAGGTTGGAACACAAAGGTGCGAGCTCTGCTTCGCGACAAGCCACACGGAGCAGGACTGCGCCCAGAGTGGCTCCCGGGACCCTGGGATGTCAGAGCGCCTGAAGCATTTGGAGTCGGCAGTCATTGCAATAGCCAGGCCAGGCCCTAGCAGACCCCCAGGGGGGCCACACCAGCCGGAGCAGTCAGGCGGGGAAGCGTGCCGGAAGTGGAACACGGGGGGATGCAGTTACCCTCGCTGCAGGTTCCGCCACGTGTGTTCCGGTTGCGGGGGCAACCATCAACTTATGCACTGTGGGAGCCGGAAGCCACTAGGAAGGCTAGGCCGTCGGCCCTATTGAGAACAGGCCACTACCAGGAAGATACTCTTAGACGGAGAGGACAAGGGACCCTGAGACTAGCTGCTGAAATGTTTCTGTTCATGTTGGAGTTAATATGACAAGGATATTCATGTATTAGTTACGATGACAGTTGGAAGGGGGGTAACGCACCGAGGGGGGTGGGGGTGGAAAGGGGGTGGACTGGGTAGGGAGAAACCGTGAGTAGTAAGGAGGGGGGGGGGAATTAACGGGAGGGCAGGATTGAGTGGTATGCACTGTGTGGTATTAGGTGGCTATCCCTACACGGAGCACCTGTTGGAGATGGAGTCGTGCCGGTGGGAATGCCCAGTTGTTCTACCACAATACCTGAGGCAGGTGGAAACGCCACTTGAATGGAGAGAGTGGGATCGAGAGCTAGCCACTCACCCAGACCAGCGCTTTCGGAGGTATATTGTGGAGGGCATACGAAAAGGGTTCAGAGTTGGATGTAGGAAGGAGCCGACCAGCAGTGCGACGAAACCACTCAGAAACATGCCATCGGCTCAGGACAAGCCGGAAGTCATTGATGAGTACCTGGCTGAGGAATGCAGCAAGGGTAGAGTTATTGGCCCGCTGGACCCTCAACGGGTTCCCCAGGTACATGTGAACCGCTTTGGAGTAATTCCAAAAGGGACGAGTGGGAAGTGGAGACTCATAGTAGACATGTCATTCCCACCAGGGTCCTCTGTAAATGATGGAATCTGTGAGTCAATATGTTCATTGTCGTATGTGGGCGTACGTGAGGTGGTGAGAGGTATAGTGACCAGGGGTAGAGGTACTTTGATGGCAAAGGTGGATGTGAAGAGTGCCTACCGAAATGTGCCAGTGCACCCAGATGACAGGTGGCTGATGGGAATGAAGTGGAGGGGCTCGGTCTTTGTGGACGTAGCCCTTCCATTTGGCCTTCGTTCAGCTCCGAAGATTTTCACGGCAGTGGCGGATGCGGTGGAGTGGATTACGAAGAAGAGAGGGGCAGACTTTGTCATCCACTATTTGGATGATTTTTTAGTGATGGGGGCCCCAGAGATTGAAGAATGCAAGGTAGTGCTGAGAAGACTCCTCAACGTGTTGGAGAACCTGGGCTTGCCTGTTGCACAGGATAAGCTGGAAGGCCCGGACACAACCCTGACATTCTTGGGTTTTGAGCTGGACTCGAGAAGGTTAGAGGTTCGTCTTCCATGTAGGAAGCTGGAAGAGCTGAGGGGGTTGGTGCAACAGTGGAAGGGCAAGAGATCAGGCTTACTGAAGGACCTGGAATCGCTGATTGGGAAACTGGCACATGCTGCACAGGTGGTTGGGCCAGGAAGAACGTTCCTCAGGCGCATGTTCGAGCTGAAGGCGGCAGTGCGGCATGTCAAAGGGAAGTTTAGGTTGAGCAGTGGGTTCAGGTCTGACATACTGTGGTGGGCATCGTTTCTAGAGTCATGGAACGGTGTTAGCATGATGTCAGAACATACTCAGCAGCGAGCGAAGGCTCACATCTGGACGGATGCGTCGGGGAACTTTGGCTGTGGAGCGTGGGATCCGGAAACAGGAGAGTGGATCCAACTAGCGTGGGCGGAAGTAGAGCGGCAAGATGGGCTGAGGGAGGAGAGCATCACGGCGAAGGAGCTGGTGCCAATTGTGGTGGCGTGTGCCATTTGGGGGCGGCAATGGGTAGGTCAGTCGGTCCGAGTGAGCTGCGATAACACGGGGGCAGTAGCGGCGGTGAACTCCGGGTACAGTCGATCACCCCAGTTAATGCATCTGCTGAGGTGTCTGTTCTTTGTCAGAGCGCACTTTCGACTGGAGGTTTGGGCATGCCATATCCCAGGGGTCCAGAATACAGTAGTGGACGCGATATCCCGTAATAACCTGTCTGTGTTCTTTTTACAGGCTCCTCGGGCCAGGTACAGCCAGACACCAGTCCCACCAGTTCTCAGATCTCTCCTTCTGGAGCAGCAGCCGGACTGGACCTCCACGGACTGGGTGTCGTTGTTCAGCAGCTGTTTTCGGCAGGCCTAGCACCAGCATCACAAAGGAACTATGCATCAGGGACAAAGCGGTTCACGGAGTTTTGTATGGCAATGGAGATCTCCCGCCCCTTTCCCCTGACTGAGCAGGTGCTGTCATTGTTTGTGGCATGGCTCTTCGGTAAAGGGTTGGCAGCTGGCACTGTGAAGAACTATCTGGCAGCAGTACGGCATGCGCAGATATCCCAGGGACTGGGTGACCCAAGAATGGGGAGTATGCCACAGCTAGAGTATGTGTTAAAGGGGCTGAAGAGAAAATCAGAGGCACAGGCAAGGACACAACTGCCGGTTACCCTGGAGGTACTGCAGGGACTGAGAGGATGCTGGCAAACACTCCCCAATCGGGTTTGTGTCCAGTGGCGGCGGTGACAGACTATATGGCGAGGAGGGGTCAAAATCCAGGTCCATTCTTTGTGTTTGAGGACGGTCGACACTTGACAAGGGAGCGATTTGTGAAGGCGGTGAGGGCAGCAGTGACGTCGTTGGGACTCAACAGCAATCTCTTTGCGGGACATAGCTTCCGAATTGGTGCCGCGACGGTAGCAGCTCAGCAGGGTGTGCAAGATTCACTCATCAAGACGATGGGGCGCTGGGAGAGTGTTGCGTATCTGTGCTACATTAGGACACCGAAGGAGGTTCTGTGTGGAGTGGCAGCCAAGATGACGGGAAGAACCAGCGATGGGAAGGAGGGGTCTGGGGCTACCTAAGGGAGGGGGGGGGAGGGGTGTCGGGACTGCTTCATTGTTTAATTGAATTCCTTAAAAAACAAAACAACAAAAAAACAACAAAAAAAAACAAAACAAAAAAACCGGTAGGCCATACCCAGGAATTTCCAGAATGGATTGGGTGAGTGTTGTCACTAGTGCAAACCTCTGGGCGGGAGTGGGCGGCGCCCACAGGTCTCACCCAATTGACGACCCTAACCAGAGCTTCCAGCCAACGGTGAGGACCTGCCAAGCCACGCCCAGTCAGGTACACTGGCAACCCTAGGGGCCTACTAAATGGAGTTAATGAGAAACGTTAACTGAGGTTAGTAGGTGACGACCCATACTACGCGCAGGCGCATAGGGTAGGAGACAGCAGCCGAAAGGAAGAACCCACGCACCACGCTAAAGAAGTTGCTTAGGTTGAGAAAGAAAGAAGAGCAGTTCTCCTCCCACCCACCCTACAGTTCCAGTAAGATGAACATAAGTGCCAGTGGCAACTCTTACTGTTGATAGTACCTGGAGGGGCGGGAGTGGGCGGCGCCCACAGGTCTCACTCAATTGACGACCCTAACCAGAGCTTCCAGCCAACGGTGAGGACCTGCCAAGCCACGCCCAGTCAGGTACACTGGCAACCCTAGGGGCCTACTAAAAACAGATGATACAGAACATGAGATCATTGTGTGGTGGGGCACAGCCCCTGGTAATGTTAGATCCGGTTTAACAGTAAGTTAGACCTAGTTAATTACGAGGACCGCATTAGTAGGGGGTGCGGCAGGGGTGGGTCAGAGACCCAGCCCGGAAGTTAGGTTGTCAGAAAGGTAGCTATAGAATGCTCAAGTGGGGAAAGGGAACCAGACACGTGGACCAGTGACCAAAGTCGATCAGTGGCCAGACCAAGTGGAAAGACAACTCAGCCAAGAAGAACCGCTACTATGAGCGATGTCGATGTCGGGAACGGCAGGAGGTAGCGAGGCAGCACCGACAACGGGAGGAGACATAGACAACCATGCTGCGGGTTCCTCGTCGTCGGAGGCGCCTAGAAGTCGAGCTCCCGTGGTGGCCGCTATGCCGCTGGACCCAGCATTAGTGGACTTGATCGCGGCTAGGGTGACAGCCCAATTGAGAGGATCGCTGAGAAGATCGGCGGACAGCGTTCCGGGAGCTACGGATGGGGAGCGGCCCGGGAGGAGGCCAGCGCCCAGTGAAGACACCGACAGGGGAGACTCCTCCGAGCGACGCAATCGGGAGGCAGGAGGTAAGGAAGAATGTAGTAAGAGAGTAGTAGTAGAGCAAAGGGGCCACTCGTTGGAGCTTAGGTACATAGATGCAGAGAAAAGTTTAGGTTTGGTAGTGGGTGGAGGCCCCTCGTAGTGAGGAGTGGGTAGTATTTAGTAGGTAAAGGCCCCTTAGTCAGGGGGTGGATGCCCCTTGCAACAATGAGTGGGCGGAGCCCCCTCCCCCGTAGTAATAAGTGGGCAGAGGCCCCCTGGTAGTAAGGAGTGGGTGGGTGGGTGGGGGAGGGGCCCTCGTACTAAGGAGCAGGCAGAGGCCTTGTGTAGGGAGTAGTGGGCGGAGACCCCACCCTCCCCCTTGTAGTAAGGAGTGGGAGGAGGCCCCTTGTAGTAAGGAGGGGGCTGAAACCCCTGGTAGGAAGTAGGGGCGGAGGCCTCTGGTAGTAAGGAGTGGGAGGAGGCCCCCTTGGTAGTAACGAGTGGGCGGAGGCCCCTCGCTGTACTGAGTGGGCGGAGACCCCTCGTAGTGATGAGTGGGCAGAGGCCCTCGTAGAAATGGGTGGGTAGAGGCCCCCTCGTAGTGATGAGTGGGCGGAGGCCCCTCGTAGGGATGAGTGAGCGGAGGGCCCTCGGAGTGATGAGTGGGCAGAGGCTCCTCACGGTGATGAGTGGGCGCAGCCCCTCGGAGTGATGAACGGGCGGAGGCCCCTGGGAGTAGTTAGTGGACGTTAGGCAGAGGCCCAGGAGTAAACCAGTTATGGGGGAGGTACATGTACGCACACATATGCACACACATGGGGCTATTCACAGACAGGTTCCAATTGGAAGTAGGAAGGCAGTGGGTACGGGGGAACTCAGCAGTGAGTGGTAGTGATATGACAGGTGCTTTTGTGTTGGCTAGGTGTGGAGCTGGGGGGCGGTCTGGCCCCAGAGACGATGGCTAGTCTGCGGCTTCCAGTTTTCTCTGGGGAAGAGGATCTGGGTGTGAGAGCTCCCCAGGTAGAGGGGCACAGACAGCCTGCCAGTTACCTGCCGGGGAAGCGCAATCGGGAAAGAGCTCGCTTAAGTGAGGAGGTGTCCCCCTTCGTCCTTAGTGAGGCCTTGCCCGTTGTCCCTGGGAAGTTAGTACAGAGGATCCAAAAGGGAGAGTACATCGAGATGGCGGAACTCCTGAAGGACAACGTGGAGGCGGAGAGGAGGAGAGTGGCAGCAGGAGATAGCGGGCAAGCCGGAAGAACCTGCCGCAGAGAGGTGCCGGACTTTGATAGCTGGCCGCAGTGTTTTAGTCTGTACGCAGCGGTGGTATATGCTAAGTACCCACAGAAAGCCAGGGAGCTGTGGGCTTACCAGGCCCTGATGTTAGCCGAGTACAGAAAGTGTGGTGGACGGGGCTGGTTATTGTATGACTCGGCATTTCGCCAGCAGATTACAGACTTAGAGGCAGTGGATTTTTCAAAAGTAAACCAAGGGCTATATGCGACTACTTTCCTGGCTTATGGAGGAAAGGGACTGTTCTGCAGCAGATGCATGGTGTCAGACCACTCTCAGGAGGATTGCGCACTCCACCCTAGAAGAGAGGTTCCAGTGGACCAGAGGCCAGCTGGTGGCATGAGATGAACTGCAAGGAGACGCCAGGAGGAGAAGGGGCCGGCGAGTATGCCTTCAATGATGGGAGGTGTTCCCTTCCTTACTGCCGGTTCGAGCATGTGTGCTTAGTGTGCGGAGGCGAGCACCGGAAGTCCGGGTGGCATACCCGTGGTATGGAGCGGCAGAGGGCCCCGGACAGGAGTATGCAGTACCCAGCCAATAGAGAAGTGCTGGGGGGAACCCATAGAGGACAGTAACAGACTGTTGGTGTCAGTATGTGTAGTCAGTGCGACAGGACAGATTCATAATACGATGTGTGCTGGTATACAGAAGAAAATATTATGTATTCATGTAGTTTATTGCTATGTTAGTCAAAGTATAGACAGCAGCGGTAGTAAGTAAAAAAAAAAATAAATAAAAAATAAAAAAAATAAATAAATAAATAAATAAATAAATAATAATAATAATAATAATAACGATAATAATAATAATAAAAAAAATAAAAATAAAATAATAATAATATAAATAAAATAAAATAATAATAATATAGTAATAAAATAAAATAAAATAAAGCATGGTTAAATAAGCACTGGGTGGGTCGAGATCGGCGCAAGAAGCGGGATAGGTCGGGAGGGGAGCGAAAGGCAGGCCAGGTAGTATAGGGGGTGTGGGTCGGCAGCTAGGAGGGTGTGTTGTGGGGACGATCCGGGCGTACACAACAGAGTTAGGTCTGTAACGACCAGTACCAGTTACTGTCGGAGTGGGTGTGTGTGCTCACAGGTGTCGTCCCAGCAAGGAGGTACGCCTACATGGAGCACCTGGAAAGGCTGGCTGGCAGACTGCTCTTCCTGGTGGCTATGCCTGAAGAGTATCAGACCGTGGTGACACCGTTGGAATGGCAGACTTGGGACGGGCAACTGCAATATCACCCTGACCAGAATTTTCGGCGATACATCGTCATGGGGTTAAAAGAAGGCTTTCGAGTCGGCTTCCAGTACGGTGTAGTCGCGAACGTGTCTGCCCAGACCAACATGCTCGCAGCCACTAGGAACAAGCAGGTAGTGGACGAGTACCTGGACAAGGAAGTGAGTCTAGGGAGAGTGGCAGGCCCTGTAGACCCCACAGCCCAGCCAGGAATCCATATAAACAGGTTTGGGGTGATCGAGAAGCCCCACCAGCCTGCAAAGTACAGACTCATAGTTGACTTATCATACCCAGAGGGCCACAGCCTGAATGATGGGTTGAAACCCGAACTCTGCACAATGAAGTACACTTCCGTAGATGTGGCAGTGGCCAGAGTGTTGACACACGGAGCGGGCACTAGTCTGGCGAAGTTCGACATTGAGTCTGCATATCGAATTGTGCCGGTGCACCCGGATGACAGGCCATTGCTGGGCATGAGCTGGCATGGGAGAGTATACATAGACAAGGTCTTGCTGTTTGGCCTTAAGTCAGCACCAAAAATCTTCAGTGCAGTGGCGGATGCTATGCAAGGGATTATAGAGCAACAGGGGGTCGAAATTTTGCATTACCTTGACGATTTCCTGGTCATCAGCCCCTCAGAGGGGGGATGTGAGGAAGCCCTGGCGAAGGCCTTGCAGGGGTGCCAGGAGTTGGGAGTTCCCATTGCCACGCACAAGACTGAGGGTCCATCGACGACTATGACTTTTCTGGGAATTGAGTTGGACACAGTGGCAATGACACTGCGGCTGCCCAGGGAAAACGTGTGCCGTTTGCAAAGAGAGATCAATCGCTGGTCAAGGAGGCGCTGCTGTACCAAAAGAGAGCTGCAGTCACTAATTGGCATGCTGCAGCATGCAAGCTGCGTGGTACGACCAGGAAGGACATTCTTGAGGCGATTGATAGCGCTGCTATCAGTGGTAAAAAAGCCGCACCACCGTATCAGGCTGAACATGGGCTTTAGGTCTGACGTGGCCTGGTGGGGGTGACCTTCCTGCCGGCTTGGAACGGCACCAGCATGATGAGGCGGGTGTTTAAAGGAGGGTATGTTGCAACAGTCACATCGGATGCCTCAGGTAATTGGGGGTGCAGGGTATTCACCTCAAGGGGTGAGTAGCTCCAGTGGCTGGAGTCGTGGAGGGAGGTGCATATCACGGTTAAAGAGCTACTGCCAGTGGTCATGGCCTTGGCAGTCTGGGAATACCAGTGGAGTGGAAAGTCTGTGAGGTGTCAGTGTGATAATGCCGCAGTGGTGGCGATCATCAATACAGGAACCAGCAAGAACGAAAGGGCAATGCACTTAATGCAAAGTGCCTGCTTCTTCCTAGCCCGTCACGATGTCAGAGTGTGGGCAGAGCATATACCAGGGGTGGAGAATAGGAGTGCTGATGCTCTGTCCAGAAATGACTGTACCTCCTTTCTGTTGCAGAACCAAGGGGCTCAGCCCGGGCCAGTGACAATCCCACAGGAGCTGATCAGAGCACTCATCCTGGAGCGCCCAGACTGGACGTCACTGAGCTGGACGGAATTGCTAAAGGCCTGTTCCTGAAAGGCTTGGCGGAGTCTACGCAGCGAGTGTATGGGTCGGGGCAACGGAGATATATCTCATTCTGCACAGCAGGGGGTCTAGTGGCAGTGCCGGCAACAGAGACTACGCTGGTGTATTTTGTGGCACAATTGGCAAAGGATGGTTTGAAGCATAGGACGATGAAGGTGTACTTGTCAGCGGTGAGGTACCTTCACATCATGGAAGGTGCGCCAGACCCATTTCAAAAATCACTGTGTAGACTGCAGCACACACTTCAAGGGGTGAAGAGAACAGAGGCCTACAGAGGTGAGACAGCCAGGACAAGGTTGCCAATAGGCCCAGATATTCTCAGGAAGATGAGAGCAGTCTGGCAGAACGATAGTCGCAACCCAGATAAGATTATGCTGTGGGCGGCAGTCTCCCTGGGTTACTTCGGATTTCTCAGGGCGGGGGAGATGACAGTACCGAGTGATGAGGATTTCGACCCGACGATGCATCTCACACGAAGTGATATTGCGGTAGATGACCCCCTGAGGCCAGGAGTGGTGAGAGTCCACATTAAGCCATCTAAAACAAGGGGATTTGCCTGTACATAGGGAGGACGAATAGCATCTGGGCCCAGTGACAGCGCTGTTGGGCTACCTGGTGGGGGGCAACGTCCAGGGCCACTCTTTGTTTTCAAGGACGGGCGTCTCCTGACTAGACAAAGGCTGGTGTCAGCAGTCCGAGAGGCCCTCACTGCCGCAGGGCTGGACCAGTCGCAGTACTGTGGCCACAGTTTTCGCATACTGCTACCATGACTGGTGAGTGTACATGATTGTAAGCTCTCTATCACTAGTCTCATACTGTCTGTGAATAAGCCTCACGTAGTCCAGGTACGCCAAACTTCGCCACCTGCCCAAAGTCTTAATCACTGAGTCTTCCAGTCCCCTGCTAGCTGCCATTGTTGCTGCCCCTATGAAGGTGGCGTTTGGGCTTGGGAGGGGGTCGTGTCCGACCTTGGGCCTGGGGGCTCTAACTGGGGGTAACCCCCAATTAGATCCAATTATCCCCTCTTAGCACCACTTAGCACTAATTAGCAAGTGGTGGGGGGATCCCCCAAGCCTACTCCTCCGTCACCCTACACGGCAAGGGAGCCGTGGCACAGCAAGACCTGCCAATACCCAGGAGGCCCTAATCAATATGTAAGTGGGATGGGGGGCTGGTGCAAAGAGGACCGAAGTATTTAATTGGTGTTGGACAATTTTTGTGACATGTGAGTTGTACTTGGGAGGTGTGAAGGTGTAGTCATAATTGAATTAGTGGCTGTCATTCTGGAGGGACTGCACACCTGACACACTGCAC
>WLWD01003528.1_pt1 | contig 10620 bp, 6 predicted proteins | sample 6712731 | NCBI WGS metagenome assembly WLWD01 (sample SAMN12718690, study PRJNA576275) | sponge metagenome | isolation source: marine sponge | host: Mycale hentscheli | place: New Zealand: South Island, Marlborough, Capsize Point | collected 2014-11-01
TGTGTTGGTATTTCAGTCAAGTACGTGTGTGTTGGTATTTCAGTCAAGTACGTCTGTGTTGGTATTTCAGTGAAGTACGTCTGTGTTGATATTTCAGTGAAGTACGTCTGTGTTGGTATTTCAGTCAAGTTCGTCTGTGTTGAATGTTCAGTGAAGTAACGTGTGTGTTGGTATTTCATTCACTACGTCTGTGTTTGGTTTTCACATTGGAAGTACTTCTGTGTTTGTTATTTCCCAGTTTGAAGTCGTGTTGTGTTGGGTAGTTCAGTCAATTAACGTCTGTGTTGGTATTTCAGTCAAGTACGTCTGTGTTGGTATTTCAGTCAAGTACGTGTGTGTTGGTATTTCAGTCAAGTACGTGTGTGTTGGTATTTCAGTCAAGTACGTCTGTGTTGGTATTTCAGTCAAGTACGTCTGTGTTGGTATTTCAGTGAAGTACGTGTGTGTTGGTATTTCAGTCAAGTACGTCTGTGTTGATATTTCAGTGAAGTACGTGTGTGTTGGTATTTCAGTGAAGTACGTGTGTGTTGGTATTTCAGTGAAGTACGTGTGTGTTGGTATTTCAGTCAAGTACGTCTGTGTTGGTATTTCAGTCAAGTACGTGTGTGTTGGTATTTCAGTCAAGTACGTCTGTGTTGGTATTTCAGTCAAGTACGTCTGTGTTGGTATTTCAGTCAAGTACGTCTGTGTTGGTATTTCAGTCAAGTACGTCTGTGTTGGTATTTCAGTCAAGTACGTTTGTGTTGGTATTTCAGTCAAGTACGTCTGTGTTGGTATTTCAGTCAAGTACGTCTGTGTTGATATTTCAGTGAAGTACGTCTGTGTTGGTATTTCAGTCAAGTTCGTCTGTGTTGAAGTACGTCTGTGTTGGTATTTCAGTCAAGTACGTCTGTGTTGGTATTTCAGTCAAGTACGTCTGTGTTGGTATTTCAGTCAAGTACGTGTGTGTTGGTATTTCAGTGAAGCACGTCTGTGTTGGTATTTCAGTCAAGTACGTCTGTGTTGGTATTTCAGTCAAGTACGTCTGTGTTGGTATTTCAGTCAAGTACGTCTGTGTTGGTATTTCAGTCAAGTACGTCTGTGTTGGTATTTCAGTCAAGTACGTCTGTGTTGGTATTTCAGTCAAGTACGTGTGTGTTGGTATTTCAGTCAAGTCACGTGTGTGTTGGTATTTCAGTCAAGTACGTCTGTGTTGGTATTTCAGTCAAGTACGTCTGTGTTGGTATTTCAGTCAAGTACGTCTGTGTTGGTATTTCAGTCAAGTACGTCTGTGTTGGTATTTTGGTTAGCTACGTCTGTGTAAATACTTCAGTCCATTATGTCTGTTAGTATTTCAGTGAAGTATGTCCGTCAGTGTTTCAGTCAAGTACATAGTATGTGCCAGTCATTTAATACAGGTGTATAATTATTACTAGTGTTGTAGGAAAATATTATTAGTGTGGTATTTTTATTTCTTGCTTCTATTATTATAGTTGTTGTTGATGATTGTTATTATGTGCCAAAATTTTATTTAATAGTGTGTCATGGATCGAGTTATGTGGTACTCGCTACACATCCGGGGACATTGTGGTTGCAACATCTGATCTACTTCCTCAATTCGGAATTATTCAAGAAATAATTGTTGACAACTTGTGTTATTATTTTGTTTTGGAACTGCTGCATACAATTTGCTTTTCTACTCATTTTCATTCGTTTGAAGTAATTAATAACTCTCCACCTGTGTTTAGTGTGATCAAGCCGTCAGATTTATTTGATCATTGTGTTTTAGGTTTATACCATATTCAGTCTCACCGATCTTTTTTTGTGCCACTTAAATATTTTTTAATTGAACAATTAGTTTGACTTCGCATTTATTGAATTTATTATTGTTTCAGTGTGAAAAACCACCAGGATTTCATAGAGGATAATTTGCTGGAGCAATATGAATATTTTAGACCACACCCACTCATTATACATAGATAGGACCATATCATAAAAGATACTACTTCGGTCCTGCTAAAATCACCCTAATTTTTCTCCCATTCCAGCTTGTAATAAAATCAAAAATTACCAATGATGAAGTAAAAAAAAATCTACCAAATTTCTTGAGGGTGTGAGCTGTACCAGACCATCACTGTGAGCTGTACCTGACCATCACTGTGAGCTGTACCAGACCATCACTGTGAACTGTACCAGACCATCACTGTGAGCTGGAAATCTTAAAGACCACCCCTCTCCTCAACCACTGTAGGAAATCCTGCCATCTATAATTACTCAACAGGTAAAATTAATTAGGGAGAAAGAATTGGATAAAATATGGTGTGAACGTCACACCTAATGCTTAAAGCGTGAAGTCACACTGTCAAATGGTGTGTAGTACACGCTTACAATTAGGTGGTGTGAGCTCACACCAACCAAAAGGTGTGGATTTGGCGGGAGTTCACACCAAATGATTTACAGTGTAAAAGTAGCAGTGTGCAGAAATTATTGCAATTGTAAATATTAGACAATAAAATCTGGAATAGTATTAGAAGTAGCAGTGTGCAGGTCTTCCTACCAGTGAAAAGTAATGCAACAAGGTTCATTCCAGTGAGCATTCCAAATTGGGTAGTTTTTTTATTCTAATTTAAATTAGCCGACAGCTAACATAGTGCTGCTATAGCTATATATTTCTCCTCAGTACATAGCCATAACCATTTGAAGGATGACGATATGACAGCAATATCCAGTGGTGAAGATCAAAGACTCAAAAGAACAAACAAAAGCATTCTGTGACATTGGGCTAAATTGTAACTTATTTTAGCAATAATTATAAGCAGAAAATGATTCATTATTGATAAATACTATACCATCACATTTTTTAAAAAGCTTTCAAAAAATGGCATTCAATAAGTTCAATAATTGATTAAAACTTACTATTTTTAATCCTCTTCTAATAGCTAAATATAATTTCAATCAATACAATTGCATTGCAGTGCTCTACCTGGTAAATCATTGTAAGGTTACTTTTTTCCACTTCCTGAATCAAATATCTCAAGTAGGAAATTTGTGTTTTGAATGCATGTTTTTTTTTAATTGTTAGCTTAAAGATTCTATTGAGCATATCATGTTACTAGACATGTTCTGGCTTTGGCTTGTTGTGATCTGTCCTTGTAGTAATTGTTTTGCTGCTCTGTACCAAGTGAACAGGACTAGAACTTTGTGTTACTCTGATGTAGCTGAGTTTGTATGCTCACAACAAGTACCATTCGTATCATGGACAGTCACAGTATCAGTAGTGGCCACAGCTCTTCAGTTTTAAGTTTCCATGTAGTGTTTGCTCCAGAAGAAAGGATGAAATCTACTAGACTGGACACTACTGTTATAAGAGCTCAACTAATTCATGGTAATTCATCCTTCACTCTGACCAGCCTGACTATTGAAGCTACACTTTCTGCAACTATGGAATGCAATGATGACATCCTCACTTATTACCCACTTGTTAGTAAGTAAAGTGATGAGTTGGAATAAATACCAAATAATAGTTCATCTTAATTACATTATAAGTATTTCACAAGCTGGTTTATCACAACCAGTTTTTCTTATAATTATGTACAGAATTGACCTTGAGAAATTGTGAGAATCAACTTATTGAAAGCTATTAGGAGGGCTGAAAAGAATTTGTGAAATATTTCACTTGTCATAATACTTAACACAGTTAGAGAATTATTTTACAGTGGGTGCATTGCAGTGAGTGCATTATAACAACACAGTGAGAGCAACTTTCAATTATATAGAATAATGGTTACCACTTTTATAATACAACATTTTCAAAATCACATACTTAATCACCAGAATGTTTTGAAAAAAGCTATCATCATAATTGTTGAAGTGGTTTAATTGTACATCATTTATAGAGTCCAGTGTGGAGCTATCTGAAATAATTTTAACCCCAACTACAAGCGGTTCCTCCAGTTATAGAGTAACATGGACACCATCCTACTACAATACTTCAAGATACATGATAATACTTTATCCTCCTGAATCCTACACACAGGAAGATCTCATCCACAACACTGATAACAGTACAGTACACAACATCATTATAGCACTCAATGACTGCCCACACAGGATATATTCTACTTTTATATTAGGCAAATTTCAAAATGCATGCAATTGTGATTGTTTATAATATTGATTGTCTTTTTTTTTTTTTAATAAACATTAGTATTTGGTGTTCAGATAATTCAAATGTAACTATGTTGCAGTTAAAAGACTGAGCATGTTTTTATATTACATTACTAATGATTTTAAATGACTAAATATTTATATATTCGTTTAGAATGTCAGCTGATGAAAGCATCTACTATACAATTCTATAGCATTACAAACAGTAACCGAATGACTGTACATTTATCATATAATAATATGATTATACAATGCATAAACAGAACTTGGGGAATAGACTTCTGGGATGAAACACTATTGACTACATCAATTACCAGTAAGTATAGTAGAAATAAGCAAAAACTAATAATTGTAGCAAAATGTACCTTTTGTGATATCTGTACATATTTGATTTATCTATAGGACAATTATTATGGTATTGAAGTCAACTTTTAATAAACTTGTATATACATGCTTTGGCGAAAAGAATAATTCATACTCATAATGTATTTTTTGCTACTAAAAACAACAAAAATGACATGCTTCCAATTTTATTGTGAATTTTTTTATCAATATATATATACACACATAATAATATATAATGTAATATATGTATTATATTTTCAGATGCTCAGACTATCAATGATAAATTTGAAACAGTTAATTGTACAATTCAGTCTGATGTCCAGGAATGTCTGAGTATGTATGAACAATGCAGAAATGAAGTACTAAATAAATGTTCTAGCCCATCACTCTTAACAATACTGAGTGTAGCTGTGACATGTCTTCTGACCATCATTATTCATGTCATAATAATAATAGTATTTACAATCACAATGAAGAGGAAAAGTAAGCAGAAGTTCATGTAATATTATAATATAACAATTATGATTTTTTAATTCAGGCAAAGTTAAGAAGAATCAACAATCACAGTAAGATTTCCAGATAATCAATATAGTAATATTACATACTATTAATCAGTAATTTTTTCTTTCAGGTTTGCTGAATACAGTGGCAATATCAAGGTTGTTAGCATAGGACAAATAATTTTATTATTTATAATCGTTTTCGTTAGCAAAAACATAATTTTATATTCAATATTTTAGGAATTCTCCCAATTGAAACATTCACAGATATTGACAAGCAAGGTATAATATCATATCACATTGATAGGAAGTAATGTATTTCTAGTGCTAACAATAGTACAATAGTTATGTAATGTGTTGCTATAAATTTCATGAAGAAATAGACATTTGACAGATATATGTTGAATGGCTGATAGTAATTTTTATTACAATTTATTATTATTTCAGGTAAAAAATCTATATATTGAGCATTACAGGTTCTTACAAGACATATAGCTATCATGTTATACCGTTATTGAATGAAGATATTGTAATTGCAAATTTTCTATATTCATAGAATGCTGCATATGCCACCGTTGAGGTTAACAGGCAAAAGGTATAAAATTGACACTGAAATAAATTAATTTGGTAGTAGTTAAGGTATAGTTTAAAAAATTGTATTTGTGCAATTCTATTTAAGTGCAAATATATTATTATTGACTGCTGAATCAAGCTAATTATCCAACATTTCTAAATATAGAGGGGAATTGCAGCTGATAATCATTTGATTGCAAATAACTTAAAAAATGATGGTAAGCCATTGACTCAGATTGTAATGCTTTCTCAATATTAAGCTACTGAATTCACTTCTTTTTCAGATATGTATGAGACTATTAATAACTAAAGATTAAAATTCATCATCAAGGACAGTGTTTTTACTTATTAAATATTATATAACTGTCATACTTCATAACAACGATAGTAATAGCTATGTTGAATCTCAATGTTTAGTTCACATCATTCATTTAAATTATTATTGTTTAATTTTGGCTATTTGGTAAATTTTTATACAAACTATAGTTTCATCAAAGATAATTTTTAAAGTATTAAACTATAAATTAAGTATGATATAAGTTACTATTATAAATAACTACAATATTTCATTGTAAACACAGTTTCATAATATTGTTATGAGTAAATTTTTGAACATAGCATTACTTTCATAAAGTATATTCTATTTCAAATTCATAATAGCTCTTGTTATTACAAGTAAAATGTGTGTTTATATCAATTTGTACTTATTGTATTGATTTCAACTCAAGATTAGATTACAGCAATTGTAAATATATCTGTGAAATTTAATTTTCCATTCTACATTAGAAAACTGTCCACCACACATATGATAAACAATGCACATGCATCTAAAGCTTCAGTTTCAGCGTTAGATTATCAAGATAATATACTATTAGAATAATAAAGGATAGTTTTGAACTGGTACAATAACATCTTATTTTAAATACATTTGATATTGTTTCGTACTGTCACAATTATTTAAATGAGAGTGAGCACTTAATAGTAAAAGATGTAAATATATATGAGCATAAAACAACAATAAAATGAAGTAAGGGCACATAATATCAATATTAGCTCTCCTATAGCAGTTGTTATTCCGAATACATAATCCAATAGCTATAATATTTTCATTTTAGGCCATGGTTTGAAACCAATGCAACTGTTAGGATCATTAAGGAATAAATTGGTAATATTATCAATACATTAATTCAATTCAAAATTCCTGGTATTCAAGCAATGATAGCATAAATACTTCATTCACTATGGCTAAGTAATCTAATTTTTTGAATTTGTAAGAGCTAGCTGATGCTATGAATGAATTTGCAATGTACCAATTTCAGTACCCATAAACTTTGCCAATAAAAGCTAGACAACTTAAGTAATATTATCCTATGCTATGCCAGTTGGCTCCAGAAGAAAAATCACAAGACATTTCCACCTTCTTATCTGCTCTAGTCACTCTTCGTATTCATTGTAATGACATGAGGTATACTCTTTGCTTATTAATTATAATATTGTCTTGATGAAATATCTTTGACATTTGATTCATGAAAAAATATGTTCAATTTGTAAAAAAACAAAAACAACCTTTACCAAAATATTTATAAAATTGTCTTCAGACTATTAAATGTGTGGATGTATCAAGTCATATATTATAATACCTTTATTCTTACAACAAAGTCTGTTTCAACTGAACTATTACTAGTATTTATGAATCATAAAATATACTGCATTTTTTTATCCTAATCCAGAACAACATTTGCTGTTGTAACTATTTTTGTCAAATTAGATTAACAAATAGCTAAGAATATTATTTTGAAATTAGATTATGTATGTATATTATTATAATTAATGTTTGCTTGCATTTATTAATAATCTGTAAAGTTGATTATAATCTACATTGTTATGACCTGTACCTATCCTCAGTTTTATGAAATAGTTCACAGCTCAACTGATAGTTGGTAATAGTTCTTTGATAATGAGCAAGTTGACAATAGCAGCTAATCTAGTAGCTACAATAGAATATGATGAAGAAAGATTCAGTTATCAATCACTAAATAGTAAGTTCTATTATATATAATGGAGACCAGATACATGGCACCCAGTTCCTTCGTGAATGGTTAAATTTATTAATTATCTTTTCAATCATATTTCTTCCCTTGTAGTTATAGTAACCAGCTAAACATGCCACTTTTCCATGTTTTTTCAGCTTTTACCTTCCTATGGTGTAGTATACAGGCTTAAAGCAGATACTAAAATATCAGTTGGGAGTGTGGGTAACCCCACAACCGTGATTACCTGTGAGATATCAGTCCTAGTACTAACTACAGCAGTACTTGTCAGAGTGTTATTGCAAGATACTTCACTCTCATGGTTTATTTTCCCTCAACTCGGGCTCATGATGATAATAAATTAGCCAGTTAGTGAAATATTTTGCCATGTCATGCTCTGAATCATGTAATACATAGTATATATAATATATTGGGTTCATGGAAATACTAGATATCTTTACTACTTTGGTTTGTACTAGGACTGGTAACTCATGGAGAGGTGGTTGTAGGTGCCCCCCACACTCCCAGCTGATATTTTTGCTGCAGCTGAACCTGGTTGGGCAAGCTACACCAGAGGAATCTAGCCGTAAAAACCAAGAAAACAGGTAAGCAAGGCTTGTCACCATAACTGCTGGAGCAACAAGCATGAACAATATAACTTGAAATAACACCATGAGATGCCTTGAGTTATTCATAAATCGCAAAAATAACCTTGTGAAGATATCTAGTTTTGTATATATACTCATTATTGTAGGCTTAATTTGCGCACATTACTTCTTTTTTGTTGTTATAGAGTCCAACTTGGTGCCATCAGCAATAATTCTAACCCCAATTACGAGCGGTTCCTCCAGTTATAGAGTAACATGGACACCATCCTACTACAATACTTCAAGATACATGATAACAGTTTATCCTCCTGAATCCTACACACAGGAAGATCTCATCATCCACAACACTGATAACAGTACAGTCCACAACATCACTGTTGCACTCAATGACTGCCCACACAGGATATATTCTACTTTTATATTAGGTACTAATAAAATTATGTATTTTAAGCTGCTTAACATAAATATTTATATAAATATATCTATACTGAATAGTATATTCATTAATAGCTATTTATGTATGTGGTAATAATTTAGTGTGTAGTCTTGTAAACTCTCCTACTGTAGTACTATATAATATTACCAAGGGTAAAGGAATGACTGTACATTTATCAAATATTAATGCAATTATTCAATGTGGAAATAATTCGTGGGAAGAAGTCTTCTGGAAAGATACTCTGGCTACAACATCCATTACCAGTAAGTCATTGAAGTTAGTATACACAAATTATTGTGTCCAAAGTTACACTTTTAATGATTCCTAAACTGATTTAATTTCACTGTGGAAGTATTATTCTTGTATTAAAGGTCAAACTATTTAATTAGTTATTTTGTAATAAATTAACTAGGGCAAAACGGAGGAGTCACATTCTGAAATTGTTTGAATTTAAGAGTTTGCACGAAATATATATAAAAATAAAATACAAATACAGTAGAACCTCTCTTATCTGGGCACCTTGGTTTCAAGGGGTGCCCGTATCTCAGATTTGCCCGTATCTCAGAATGCATTCAAAATAGTGCTGCCAGCTGAACTGCCTATCCAAAAGCAGCTGTCAAATTTGCTAGTTGGGATAGTTTACCTAACCACAAGGTACATAGCAGCTGCCCGGTAGAGGGAGGTGCCCGTAACTTGGGAGTCTGGATAAGGGAGGTTCTACTGTATGAATATATTATTTTGTTGTTTCTTGATGAAATATATAATATGACAATGTGTGTACATCCGGTATGAAATTTTCAGATGCTTCTGATACACTTCAGTCTGACATACAAAATTATATGAGTATGTGTGAAATTTGCAAGAATGAAGTACTAAGTAAATGTTCTAGCCACTTGCTTTCAATAATACTGAGTGTTGCTATGACATGTCTTCTGACCATCATTATTCATGTCATAATAATACTAGCATTTACAATCACACACCTTACTATACTTTCCAATCCAGGTAAAGTTAAGAATCAATTGTCTAGGTAAGATTGATAATAGTATTATATATTGTAAATTACAATATTGTTGACGAGTTAAAAAAGATCATTTTTATTCCAGTTTTACTGAACACAGTAGCCATACAAAGGTAATAAGAGAAGTAATGTAATATATAATGTATTAGCTAAGTTGTCTTCATTAATATACAATAATAATTCCAGAAATCTTCCCAATTAAAGCACACACGAATAGTGACAAGCAAGGTATGATATCATAGTATGAATAGGAGGTATTGGTATTCTTACTGTTAATGATTGTTGAATAGTTGTATAATGCAGCTAAAATATTTTTTGTCGATAAGTATTGCTATGATAGAAATATAATATTCTTATAAAAAAGGGAGATTAATTAAGGAATATTTCACCATATCACACTCTGACCCATGTAATAAGTACTATATATAATATAATAAATAGCTAAGTTATATTATAAGAAGTTGTTGTTTTGTTAAACAGAGAAAGGTCTAATTTTCTTTACCTTATCATAGTCAAATTGTTTATAAAAACTTTTATATCAAGGTCCTGCAGTCATTCCATCACCGGCCTATTGTGAGCCAAGATTCTTAAAATGTTATACAGACTTCAGGAATTGTATTTCTATCTGATAATAGTCACTTACAGCTGTGGAGCATGTGGAGCTGATCTCTATCAAGTGAACACAACCAGAACCTTGTGCTTCTCTGATGTAGCTGAGTTTATGTGCTCTCAACATGATTCAGTAGTCGTTTGGACAGTTACTAGTATTAGTACTGGGGAGAGGGCAAGAGGTGTAAGTTTTGATTATTCTGTGCTAGCTACTGGACAGAGAATGATGATGACTGTGATAGATTCTACTGAAGTTATTGCTCAGATACTTTATGGTAATTCATCATTCTTTCTGACTGTCCTGACTATTGAAGCTACAATTTCTGCAATTGTGAGTTGTAACTCTGACACA
>WLWD01005330.1_pt1 | contig 10615 bp, 7 predicted proteins | sample 6712731 | NCBI WGS metagenome assembly WLWD01 (sample SAMN12718690, study PRJNA576275) | sponge metagenome | isolation source: marine sponge | host: Mycale hentscheli | place: New Zealand: South Island, Marlborough, Capsize Point | collected 2014-11-01
AGCCTGAGAATACATGGGCAGTGAGCCTGTGACTAGATAGGCCGTAAGCCTTAGAATAGATAGGCAGCGAGCCTGTGACTAGATAGGCCGTAAGCCTTAGAAGAGATAGGCAGCGAGCCTGAGAATAGATAGGCAGCGAGCCAGAGAATAGATAGGCAGCGAGCCTGAGAGTATATAGGCAGCGAGCCTGAGAATACATGGGCAGTGAGCCTGTGACTAGATAGGCCGTGAGCCTTAGAATAGATAGGCAGCGAGCCTGAGAATATATAGGCAGCGAGCCTGAGAATAGATAGGCAGCGAGCCTGTGAATAGATAGGCCGTAAGCCTTAGAATAGATAGTCAGCGAGCCTGAGAATATATAGGCAGCGAGCTTGAGAATATATAGGCAGTGAGCCTGTGACTAGATAGGCCGTAAGCCTTAGAATAGATATGCAGTGATCCTAAGAATACATGGGCCGTGAGCCTGAGAATACATAGGCAGAGAGCTTGTGAGTAGATAGGCAGCAAGCCTGAGAATACATAGGCAGTGAGCCCTAGAATACGTAGGCAGCAAGCCTGAGAATACATAGGCAGTGAGCCCTAGAATACGTAGGCAGCAAGCCTGAGAGTACATAGGCAGTGAGTCTGAGAATAGATAGGCAGTGAGTCTGAGAATAGATAGGCTGCGAGCCTGAGAATACCTAGGCAGTGAGCCTAAGAATACATAGGCAGTGAGCCTGAGAATACATAGGCAGTGAGCCTGTGACTAGATAGGCCGTAAGCCTTAGAATAGATAAGCAGTGAGCCTAAGAATACGTAGGCAGCAAGCCTGAGAGTACATAGGCAGTGAGCCTGAGAATAGATAGGCAGTGAGTCTGAGAATAAATAGGCAGCAAGCATGAGAATACATAGGCAGTGAGCCTAAGAATACGTAGGCAGCAAGCCTGAGAGTACATAGGCAGTGAGCCTGAGAATAGATAGGCAGTGAGTCTGAGAATACATAGGCAGTGAGCCTGAGAGTACATAGGCGGTGAGCCTGAGAATAGATAGGCAGTGAGTCTGAGAATAGATAGGCAGCGAGCCTGAGAATACATAGGCAGCGAGCCTAAGAATACGTAGGCAGCAAGCCTGAGAGTACATAGGCAGTGAGCCTGAGAATAGATAGGCAGTGAGTCTTAGAATACATAGGCAGTGAGCCTGAGAGTACATACTAGGCGGTGAGCCTGAGAATAGATAGGCAGTGAGTCTGAGAATAGATAGGCAGCGAGCCTGAGAATACATAGGCAGCGAGCCTGAGAATACATAGGCAGTGAGCCTGAAAATACCTAGGCAGTGAGCTTAAGAATACATGGGCAGTGAGCCTGAGAATACATAGGCAGTGAACTTGTGACTAGATAGGCAGCAAGCCTGAGAATACATAGGCAGTGAGACTGAGAATACATAGGCAGCAAGCCTGAGAATACGTAGGCAGTGAGCCTGAGAATACATAGGCAGTGAGCCTGACAATACATAGGCAGTAAGCCTTAGGATACATAGGCAGTGAGCCTGAGAATACCTAGGCAGTGAGCCTAAGAATACCTAGGCCGCGAGCCCCAGAATACATAGGCAGTGAGCCCGAGAATACATAGGCAGTGAGCTAGGCAGTGAGCTAGGCAGTGAGCTAGGCAGTGAGCTAGGCAGTGAGCCTGAGAATACATAGGCAGTGAGCCTGAGAACAGATAGGCAGCGACCTGAGAATACATAGGCAGTGAGCCTGAGAATATATAGCCAGTGAGCCTGAGAATACATAGGCAGGGAGCCTGTGACTAGATAGGCCGTAAGCCTGAGAATAGATAGGCAGCGAGCCTGAGAATACCTAGGCAGTGAGCCTCTGACTAGATATGCAGTGAGCCTCTGACTAGATATGCAGTGAGCCTAAGAATACATGGGCAGTGAGCCTGAGAATACATAGGCAGTGAGCTTGTGAGTAGATAGGCAGCAAGCCTGAGAATACCTAGGCAGTGAGCCTCTGACTAGATATGCAGTGAGCCTAAGAATACATGGGCAGTGAGCCTAAGAATACATGAGCAGTGAGCCTGAGAATACATAGGCCGTGAGCTTGTGAGTAGATAGGCAGTGAGCTTGAGAATACATAGGCAGTGAGCTTGAGAATACGCAGGTGAGCAAGCCCGATAGTGCATGCAAGAATATATAGGCCCTGGGCCTAAGTGCGAGATTAGGTAGGCAAGTCTGATAGTGCAAGAACAGATGGCAGCGAGTTTGAGAGTGCACGAATAAAGCATGACAAAGTGCCACTAGATAGGCAGCCAGTCTGAATGTGAGAATGGATAAGAACAAGAGTGACAGAATAGATAGGCAGCAAGCCTGCGAGTGAGAGTATGTAGACATGCAGTAAGCCTGATAGTGAGAGAATATGAGCCTGATAGAGAAAGACTAGACAGGCAGTGAGCCTGACAGTGAGAGAATAGACGGCCGTGAGCCTGATAGCGCAAGAATAGACAGGCAGAGAGCCTGATCATGTGAGAATAGACAGGCAGAGAGCCTGATAGTGCAAGAATAGACAGGCAGAGAGCCTGGTCATGTGAGAATAGACAGGCAGAGAGCCTGGTCATGTGAGAATAGACAGGCAGAGAGCTTGATAGTGCAAGAATAGACAGGCAGAGAGCCTGATCGTGTGAGAATAGACAGGCAGTGAGTGTAATAGTGTGAGAATAAGTCCAGTACCAATAGAGTGAAGGGCAGCGTGCCCTACATAGACGCTTTTAAGGGGGCCCCGACGGACCGTCACACCTCTACTAGGTGGAGATCTAACCCTAATTACTAGAACCTACTACCCAAGTTATATATTATAATGCCACACCGACAATAGTATAGTGTAGCTTATGAGTCCTAAAACACTGCATCCAGCACTACGGTTCATTCTCTAATCTCATTCATTATGTAACCCCTATTTGTTCCACCTCTTCTCATGTAACACTCTCATGTCAGCATAAATATCAATTACAGCATGCACCTGACTGATTCAGGAGTTTCTGCTTCGAGAATACCGCTCACTTTGACAGAGCCAACCTTAGCAACACCGTGAGAGGGTCTGGCCACATACTGCAGATAGTTACTAACATGCACTGGACAATAATGATCATTTTTTTTTGAATGAAGGTTATAAAGCAGAGAGTGGGAGCCGGCAACACATCCCACACATGTAATGAAGGCCTACGCCTGACCATAGCGAGGGTTCAGCGTGCCCTTGTGATCTAGGGGTTGTGACTGTGGGTAGAGAAACAGCATCAGGACTAGAGTCCAATTCTTAACCCAACTGCACTAGCTAAGCAAGGCAACTGAACTGGCAGCATGCCCATGTATTGTCGAGCCATAGAATTACTGTTTTCTGCTGATTGCATCTGTAAGTATCAATGAAGGCCATTCACCACTGACTGGTGGTTTAGATCCCATATATCCAACCTGACCTGCAGAAAACTAATTATTTAGAGTACAATATATCTACAGCCCCTTACTATTCCAATAATACCACCACTGACGAGCAGCCATCCTTAGAGAGCTAATAGTGCCTGTGGTGGAACAGCCATTGGGCATACTATTTTACCTGATGAGAATTGCCAGTTGTAAACTCATGGGCCCCCAGCAGACTAGCGGTATTAGGTAGCTGCTAGGCTAGGGCTACCAGCACTGAGAACAGTGGCTATCAGTAGCTGCTAGCTATCAGGACTAATATACTGGTGCCCGGGTGCCATTGCTTCACGTGTGACCGCTTAGCGCATGGTCGCCGTACTCACAGGTCCTCTGCCGACCTTTTCCTGGGCGGGTGTGATGCGTGGGCTACATCTTCGTTAACTACGTTTAACGTAGTTTAACTACGTTAAACTACATTTATCATCTGTATTGCTGTCAAGTCTGATGGCATCTCTTCCTGGTCTCAATCCAACGTAGTTACTAACGGTCTCGGCACCAATCAAGCTGGGGACTAGAGCTTGGCAATGGTCAACAATATCCTCGATAACGTCTTCATCTTCAGTTTCGCTCCAGTTCCCCACTTCTGCAGTCCCACCTAACACTACGCTGAATGCTCGTGGGAAGACGTAAGTGATCCTGTCAGACTTCAAGAATGCCACCCAATGCTTTAGCCAGGGTGCTTTTACTATAGCTCCCTGGCCACGTATAGGGTATAACTCAGAATCAGGTACCAATTGGCAAGAATTCATCCCAGTGCAGTTGATGACAACATCATAAGTAGAAATAAGTTCATCAAAGTTGCTGATACTAGTCTGGATCACTTTGCAACCATTACTTCGAATTCTTTCCAACATCCAACCCATGTATTTTATAGGTTCTAAGATATAAGTGGAAAAAGAAAATATTTCAGCACAATCTGGTGGAATTTGGAGAACCTTAGCTTCAGCAGAGTCCAGTTTCACTCGACGAAATCCAAACATGAGATCCTTCCACCAAGGATCAGGTTGAGATGAATCAAACAAAAGGTAGCCTTGGGATAATGACACTCCAACACTGGCATTGTCAGGCCCACAGAAAATACTGCCAACTCTGTCTAAAGTTGCTGAGAGCCATTGTCTAGTTTGGGGCAGGACTCGGCCACCGTCTATTATCGTGTCTGCATACAGAAATACGCCCACAGCTCTATCGGAAACTGTATTTGGTGGAAACTTGTCCGCTTTTAAAGTGATATCTAGCTGCTTTGAAAATCTCTCCAGCAAATGGAGTGTGGCGCTCAGCCCTACGATAGTCATTTTGCTCACGCGATTTCTTTACAACCGTTTCATGGAGCCCCCTAAATTAAGAGTATGTGTAGTTGGTGCTGGTTACGCTGAAACTAGACCTAGTCTGGCGTGCTGCAGCTGAAATAGCTACCGCAACAAAACTTTACTTCGTACAACTCTGTTAAGTTTAACTGTAACACCGACTGTCGCGTCTCTACTGCTCGTGAAGGGGCGGGGCACAGGGAAAGGAGAATATCTTGTCCCGGAATGGTGGGACATTTTCGCGATTAACCAAGTGCACCAGTCGAGTTGCTGCTTCTACCTTCATTGGATTTTGGAATATTGAGAGTGGAACCGTTGAGTACGATTGTGCAGCAGGTGGGGCTCGCATTTGTACCACTGAGAGGTTAAGTTTGGAGTTACATTGGCCCCTGCCTGGCCAATTAATTCACTCCTGGTGCCAATAATAACATCCAGCAATAGCTATCTCCCACCTGGTACCAGTCACACACTACGGTGGACTCCTCTAATGTTTCCACCCCAGTGGAACATTCCCCCCCAAATATCAATCTTTTATTGCAATCTCCTTACCCACTATCATTTAGTTTCTTGACTACCCTTTACCCGCCTACCTGCCTACCTTGTCTGTCTTTTCATAGAAATTTTCTTACTGATCCTATTACTCATTGTATTAACCACGAGATGAGTTTAGCTAAATGTATGGGTCAAATGTGAGGAATGCAAAAATAAATAAATAAATAAAAATAATATTAAAAAAATCCTTTGTCTCTTGGGTCTGACAGCTGTCAATAGCTACTGACCATTCCTCATGTGCATGCTGAAAATAATGTTAGAAAAATTATTAGCCATGAAAATAGGATAAGAGCTACTGCAGCCTGAGCAAGTAAATAACAGCTTTTATTTGCTAAATCTGGATATGTTCAAGTGTATTCACCAACAAGTTAGATAGCTATTTGAACAGTAAATTGAATTGGACTATGACTTCCTTGGAACTGAGGAAAGTGAACCAATGTTATATCCCATCAGCATCTCAGGTGAGTAATACATAAGAACATAGGTTCCTTCTTTTTGATAAGAAATGTTTGCAGGTTACGTGAAATCCACCACAGATTTCAATCGTATCAGCTAGAATAAGGTGAAGTATTTGGATAAGGACATGGTGTTGCCCATGATAAAGCACGTGAAATGTGCAGCACTATCATACCCAACACTATCATATCTCTATATAGAAACATCATACCCAACACTATCATATCTCTATATAGAAACATCCCTGTGTCTATAGGACCTCCCATACAAAAAGCCTGCAATACTACTGTTATTCCAAGTCAGTGGAAGTCAAGTGTAAACTTTCCATCAATCAGGTACTGCATGCATTTCCAACATTAATTTTTAAGCAGCTTTTAGTGGATTTTGAAAAAAGAAGACACAAGTCAATCCGTGATGCAGTCTTGCCATATGGAGTCTATTGAATTGACTATTCTTTACCCAACAACTGGCAATAATCTGTATAAAATGGCATGACATGTAAATGAATTATAACGCAGGAGTAGCTAGTGTGGCTAACTGGAGTTTCACTTGATCGGTCATATATTTCCAATATCGGTGGCGAATGACATCAGCCTCCCTCTCCAACAAGTCACAGAGCTAACACATACACACACACACACATATCATATTAAACACACACACACACACACACACACAAAGACTTTTTCTAACCTCAACAGCCTTCTGCAATAATTCTACAGTGCCTAGTTCTCTGTATATGTCCACCAGAAGACTGAGCAAATATGGAGAACGAATGTGGCCTGCCAACAATTCCTCGCAAGTGTCCCTTACCAACTGATGCCTGCACAACCCTTCATCCTTCAATATCCTGCAAGCAACACCATGACATACCAACACTACAGCTCCACCCACCAACCACACCATGACATAACAACACTACAGCTCCACCCACCAACCACACCATGACATACCAACACTACAGCTCCACCCACCAACCACACCTCCTATCAAGACCTTACCCTTGCAGGTAGTTCCATGGACTTTCGTTATTGGGAGCTTTCTTAATGAAGCGAAGGGAGAATCTAAAAAGAAATTATTCACACACACACATGCACACACACACACACTCCAGCTAATCATGAAACAGTAGTTAAATGCTGCCTTTGAAGGAACCACAATTATTGAAGGTGCAGAGTAAGGCCTGGGAGACCCTAAACAAGAGGTAGTTCACAATGGCTGTGTAGTACCTAATTAATTTAGAACATAGAGACAGTTCCTACAATGCAATCTATAGTGACAAACTTTAGTCACTCAGAGTGAGTCTGTCACTCCACTCAGAGTGAGTCTGTCACTCCACTCAGAGTGAGTCTGTCACTCCACTCAGAGTGAGTCTGTCACTCCCTGCCCTGCCTCCTTTCCTCTCTCAACACTGCACACATAAACTCCTAATAGTCTCTCCCGCCTTTCTCTCCTACAAGACATCTACCACAAGTGGTTGGACCATTGCTAGAATCCTTACTGTGTCTCCTCTAAGATGACCTGCTCAGTGAATCTGGTTGTGTTGCTAATGACAAAGTATCTCTGATTCCATGCAGAGTTGTTCCTGAAGTCTTGCTGCAACAGAAGCTCCACATACTCCAGCTCTCCATCCCATAAATTAAACGTCTACATCAAAACAGCATAACATACAATATATATTATAATAGTATAAATGATGAAACTCCACCTACCTTTATGACCCACTGCCTGTGCTGCCAGGCATGATAATTCTTGGCATCTTCCTTCAACACTTGTGCTGTAAAGTCAAGTTCCAAGGAAGGATCTGCCAACCATTCCACCAACTTCTGACGATGGTACCTAAAATAAGTGAGCAAGATAGTCAGATGTGGTGGCATCTGTAATATAGATGACCTCTAAGGTAGATCACCCATAAGGTTGATGACCCTTTACCATAGGCAGAGCTACTGGAAATGTTTGTCAATCTTTTTAGCTGATGATGAGATGCCTCTACAACTTCTATTGTCAAGAACAGAAAAGTCAACGTGTGCCATATAACTATAGACATTGTCCATGATGTCTCCAACTCACGGCTAGGGAGTGTACTCTCGCCATTAGAAACTGTGATGTCATTGGCATGGCAACAGAGCGTGAACAACAGAAGAGTTGTTTCAAGAAGCTGAAGTAAGTCAGTGAGTCACGATGCCACACTTAATGCTATAATTTATGTAATTTCTCTGGTTTTACATCATATCACACACTCCACAATTTCAATTTGAGTGTTACTAAATCAACAGTAGAAAACCAGCAGCAAATACACAAGGTAGAGTAGAAAGACAGTCTGTGAGGATACAGTGACAGACTCTGAGAACAGGTCAGTTGGTCAGGTATCAATTTTCCGGAGCTAAATTTCTATAATAGTAACCAAATTTGTCCTGTTTGCAATGTGTAACGTGCTTGATTGTGCAGTGACAAGAGTGAAATGATCATTCAGAAGCAAACTAACAAGCAATACACTAGAGGTGCACCGATAGAAGATTTTACCGATATACCGATAACCGATATTTTATCTAGAATTAAGGCCGATACCGATAACCGATAGATATATTCATTGAATTTTGAAAATTTATTTTTTACACAATTAGAAGTATAATGGTACTCGTCTAGAGTCTTCAGTGTCAGGAACAAAGTAGTGCCAAATTGGCGACCTCTTTTTAGACATCGTAGTTACGTTTCTTTGTCTTACGCCGTCTAAGAGCAAGCAGAACTCATCCGTTCAGTGTCCAACGCGGCGAGTATGAAATTTTTTCTATCGGTTAATTATATCGGTACGGGGGTAGTATTGACGACCGATACCGATATCGAAAAAGTAGGCCGATAAACCGATAAACGATAGACCGACAGATTATCGGTGCACCTCTACAATACACTAAGTGTCTCACTTGCCTCACTCACTCATTACCAACTACAAACCCCCCACAACTTGTCTTACCAGACTTGATAATTCTTTGGTTGTTCCAAGATTGTGACAGTTGTGAACTTGACCTCCTCATTCAGGTCCTTGTGGAGTGCCTGCAGTACCTGTCGCCGATAATGCCTGGACACAGAATGACAAAAACTAATACAGTACACAAAATATGGGAATAACTCAACAACATCTAAATATGTGTGAATTTATGTTGAGGGTTTTGGTCACAGAAAAAACAAACAAGTGAGGAATCCATTAGCCATAAATAAATGCCTATTGTTGGACCACTGCGACAGATTTGTGTGAGGGTACTCTAATTCGTTCATCTTGTGTTGCTATCTTTTATCTCAACTTACCAGACCGTGTAGTTGGCTGGGTTGCAGTCAATGGCATCTTTTGTTAACGTGAACGCCCTCTCCGACATCTCGTTGGCTTTCCATACCGCTCTCATGTGATCGTACACATCGCGGACTGCAGGCATATAAGACTATAGATCTACACGCACACCTAGTCAAATAACACCACCGTACATTTGTCCGAATAAGCTATCGCAACAACAGGGTTTGAGCCGTCATCTTGAGGTACTGGCTCAATATCTTTCCATTCAGGTCTATCTCTATAAAATACATATTCACTATCGTCGTCTTCAGACATTTCCAGCCTATTTCCTAAATAGACAACACCGTCACGTGACTTGTATACAAGAGATCGACTGCACTTTTCCTCTCCTTGTTTACAAAACGGTCCTGTAGGCTGTAGTACACCTCTGTTCATTACGGGGGAGCTTAGGAACTATGAAGTGGGAGGTATTTCTTTGCTTGTTGCTGTCCGCCACGACCGTGAGATGCGCCATTTGGGGACCAGCACTTAAAGATTCACCTGACGGCAGCCCTTCCGTACTTGAGGTTGATCCGGATGAAGTTCGGAGTAGCGAAAACTTGAAGAGGTGAGTAGATTTGATTGGCTATTCTATTGGAAGTATTCCTCCACTGTGTGTAGTTGCTGAGTAGGCTCTATTGCAATGATATTCATTGTTGCTGTGGCTTGGGATCTTGAGTTGAGCTGTTTCCAGTCTATTGTGATCCCATGCGGTCCTCTAGCTTCCTCTATGATGTAGCAGACCAGGTTCTTGTTTGCCTGAGCAGCTGAGAGACCTTATAATTGTAGTGTACAAACATGTATTTGTACCAGTAGTTGCTTCAGCACAGATGGCAAGTGAGCTCACCTTAGCTAGGATTAGTACTTTAGTTACTAATTGACCCATTTATACTTACTGTCAAGTAAGTTCTTTTATTTGTGGGAATCTTGATGAAACAACAAAGTAACGAACTTGTCGACCATATGAGTTGTTGACTTTGAAAAGCAAGCTACATGGAGCAGACCTAGGCACTTGAACTTTTGTAAAAGCATAGTGGACCCAACGTCACCATTTTCTCACCCAACAGCTCCATTTTTTATTCGTCGTCATTGAATGCATAGGTCAAGTTATAACATTCTATTTCAGCAACTATATAAATTATGCCTAGAGCCTTAGCTCATAGTTAGTTATCATAAAGCTAGGCTAGCTCACTCGCCATTTGTACTGAAGCACACCACTATTATTTAGCTGGTGTTGCAAATGAGCTATTCTCACAGTAGTACCATTAGATTGACCTTGTTGCACCCTGTACCTCTTGTCCCACCCTGTACCTCTTGTCCCACCCTGTACCTCTTGTTGCACCCTGTACTTCTTGTCCCACCCTGTACCTCTTGTTGCACCCTGTACCTCTTGTCCCACCTGTACCTCTTGTCCCACCTGTACCTCTTGTCCCACCCTGTACCTCTTGTCCCACCCTGTACCTCTTGTCCCACCCTGTACCTCTTGTCCCACCCTGTACCTCTTGTCCCACCACCTCTTGTCCCACCC
>WLWD01005362.1_pt1 | contig 10602 bp, 7 predicted proteins | sample 6712731 | NCBI WGS metagenome assembly WLWD01 (sample SAMN12718690, study PRJNA576275) | sponge metagenome | isolation source: marine sponge | host: Mycale hentscheli | place: New Zealand: South Island, Marlborough, Capsize Point | collected 2014-11-01
TAACCTTAGAGTGTAAGATAAATCACAAACAAACGCTGCTAGAGTCCTTGAGATTCAACAGTTTCACTCACAGCTAAGCATCAGCCTTAGCTCACATCATATCAGTTTTGGGCAGCTTTTACCTTTCCCTGATTTACCATGTGTCTTTAGCTGCAGCTTTCATTCTAGCGTGGGTGTGTTTGCTCGAGTGTGTGATGTCATGTATATACATCTATTATAGTACAGAGTAGTGCTGTTTGAAAAATTTTCATTAACACTATCTCATTATAGGCCCCAAAGAGCAAAGCGTGAGAGATGGACCAATAATAACGGTAGATGGGTTTTATGTCAGAGCATTACAATATATTATACATCATGCCCCAGAGATACCTAATATGATCCAAAAAGGCTTGAACTATCTGAGTGAAAAGTTTCTAAATGTAAGGAATAGACTTCACAGTGCACCAGATCCCACAAAGAGACAGCAAGAGAACACAGAATCAAGTCCTCCTCTAAACAATAAAGATTTCCATGAAGATTACATTCATGAATCATTTCATCCAAGACGCAGACTTTCACCAGACTTTAGTAAGTATGAATTAATATATTAGTATAATTTAAGAGATGCTTCATAATTCTTTGTGAATATTGGTGTATTAATAATGTAGCAACAACTATTGCAACTAGAAAACTTTACTCTAAACACTAACAATAAGGAAATTATATTTTACCAGCCTGTCAGAGAAATTTATTAGGCCATTATTATAAGTAATAATAATATTTTAGATTAATTTTGCTTCACCCAGTCTAGTCGATAAATACATTTCCATGAACAAATCTGAATATAAAAGTAATTCTGCACATTATTTTGTCTTTTTTTTTTCTTAGCAAAGTATTTGAACCCTGAAAATAGAAAGATAGCGGAGCGTGGCCAGGTTATTGAGGAAGGTACAGAGCCTGTGGCAGTGGATCTAAAGCCTCACATAATTATTGCAGTGTCCCTACTCGTTACTGGAATATTATTCTTTACTGCTAGCATTATCCTCATCATTGCATATTGTAAATCCAAGAAGACGAAAATATCTGAGACAGATGAAGAATCTGGTAATGGAAATTCATCAAGGAAAAGTGGAATGACCTCTAACAACATCAGGTATGTTATGAGAATGTTCATGTTGATAATTATATTATAAGTAAAATGAACTGACTTTGTGCAATACTGGTTATTGTACATTGAGCAGTCTTCTGCAGTACATGCAATATCATGAGATAGATGAATGCAACATAAATTGGTCTGAAAAATATTTTCCTAACTTCCTATAAATATTTTTCGGCCGCTTGAACATTTAACTTGCATGAATAACTCCATATTGACTCTGAAGTGTCACTGTAACTGATACTAGTGATGTGCTCGAGCACAAATGGAAAGCGAGCCTGTGCACAAATGAAACACTGCAGAAGAATCTAGGAGTCGATTTCTAAAAGTATAAGTACGTAGCCATTGTGACCATACTTTATCTAACAAATACAGAACTAACTTTCTTACCTCAACTTCCCGGTACTTAGTATCTAATGCCGCATTCTGACTATCTAAGTTACAAGCACTCACAGATAACTATTGACAGCCGAGTTTTTAAAATATGTCTGTTAAAAAATCTCAATACCATAATAACCTTTGACATTTTGCAGCTTGAAAAGAAGAATAACAAGGTCTAAAGAAATACTGCATAGTGTTCAGTCTAACCGTAAGTTTTAAGACCTAAGTGCGTCTTGCTGCATTAAGAAATATTGTAATCCTAAAGGGTAAACAATAAAATTACTTGAATGATACGGAATCGCTAAACTGAAATATATATATATTATATATATAATACTATATATTATACAAAATATCCTCGATTTTCAATTGTGTTACCCCTGATAGTCTCTTTCGCTTCACTTGCTCGCCAATAATATAGTTTCCAAAGCATAAATCAGTAGCAAAACCGATGATACATTGTCTAGTTGTATTCCATATTGTAAATAAAATGTGTTTTCAACTGCGCAGCAGCTTTCTTTGAATTTTTAAATTTTATTACATATTGTGTCAGCATAAATATTGAATTTATAATTATAATTATAATTTTATTTTTTTACTGCAGGAGGAATAAAGTTGCCCCAACTGGATGTTAGATAGTTAAAGAATACTCTAATAATAGACATTTAAATTACTTATTACTGTGTATATTTTGATATTTAATTAATGGGGCAACTTTAAAATTGTTGAAAAGTTTGCTTTGCTGGGCTAATCAACATTATGCAGATCTCAGTGTGAGTGCACAGGTACATGACTAACAGATTTTTTGTGAAGAGTAATGTCAAATGTTTTGTGAAGAGTAATGTCAAATGTTTTGTTGAAATGGCATCTTGTTATTATGCAGAGAGCAGCAGTATAACAGTAATGGAGAGTACTCTTGGATGGGATTCAGAAATATTACAATAGTATGTGCAGAACATCTTAAATATGAATTGAAGTTTAACACCTTTCATCCAAACAGTTAATAGAGTATGCAAGAGATCAGATGAAATGATGATGAGTTTTGATGTGTTTTCCCTGTCGACGAGGTAGTATCTGTGATCAGAGATAAGCTCCAGAATGATAAAAGTCTAGATGAGAGAACATGTCTATCTCCTGAGTGCATTACAGAATTATTAGAGGTCAGCCTTAGGTCAACTTCTTTAGGTACAACGGCAACTGTTATGAACAAGTAGTTGGAGGTTCTCCTGTTTCTGCAGTAGTGGTCAACTTGTACATGAAGTTATTGGAGGAAGTAGCTTTAAACTCAGCTCTAGTTATGAAAACGATATGCAGATGATATCTTTTTAATGGTTAAGAAGGGAACTCATATGACATTAGTTGGACCACTTAAACTCCGTAAGACCATCTATAAAATTGACTATGGAATCAGAGGAAGATAGTAAGCTACCTTTTCTGGATTGTTTATTGAAGAGAGAGAGAGCGATGGTAGGCTTACATTTCCACTGTGTACAGAAAACCTACACACAGATATAGATACCTTCACTTTAAGTCTCATCATCCTAATCATGTAAAGAGAGGAATAGTGAGAGGCTTGTATCAGAGAGTTAGTAGGGTAACTAATATGAGTGTAAACTTAAGGAAGAAGAGAAATACCTACACAAAGTACTTCAATGCAATGATTATGACAATGCAGCCATTAGGGCAGGCTCTAAACAATTACCTCCTAGAGATCACACAGATACTGTACATGGAATGACTTGATTTTTACTATTCCATACATAGCAGAATTGAGTGAGAGTATTAAGAGAGTGTGTAGAGACTTTGACATCAAAACAGCATTTAACCGATTACTTCCGGAATTGATTACTGCCGCGGGGCGCCGTAAAACGGAATTCTTTTTTGGACGCGGACGCGGTCGACCCTTCTAGAAGGAGTTACTTGAAAGCTACAGCAGCTAACTACAAATTATTATCTATTATCAATCTTACTGGGTTGTACTTTAACCACAAAGACTCCAGGCTAGGCTACCTCAGTCCAAACAGTTGTAATAAAACCAAACTGAAGCTGCTTTTCTCTGGCCGCGTTTATGCGCCTATCGGAACTACCGGTTTTTAGTTCATGGTCGCGTATACGCGCCTATCGGAACTAATCGGTTAAGTCAGGTAAGACACAATAAGGTCACACATCTCATCAAAGTCAAAGTTATACTGTATCCTTTAGTACCCAGTTATCCCTATAGTAGTATGGCCTGCAGCTGTGGTAAATTATATACAATTCAGTCATTCTAGGCTGAAACAATTATAATATAACAGCAATTTTTCTCGTTCTAACAGCCAATATTGTTGATTAATACTTAACTAAACGTTTTGAATTCGAGAGTTCGACCTCAGTTGACTGAGGACTTTGGCAGAAGCTAAACGACAGGTTAAGTTTTAATTAACATTGGCTGTTAGAACAAGAACATTTGTTATTATACATGTATATTAAAATTACATCTAAGTGAAACCATAGAGTGAAAGAACATCATGATGCTTGTAAGAGAGGTGATGAGAAGTTATCAGCCATTGCTGAACATGCTTGGCACGGAGTTCACCCTATTCAAAGGGAAGAGATAGAGTTGTAGAAGAGCTTGTAATAATCATGAGTTAAAGATCAAGGATGAATTACACATACAGATGACACCAGACAGCAACAAGTTTAACACAGATATAAGTTTAGAGCTTCCAGATTGCTGGCTGTCTATGTGCTGCATGCAAATCACCCTATACTAAACAGTAGACGTACCCAACAGTAATCTTGCTTGGTTAAATGTTTACTTTATGGTGTTTTTTTTTACTAAGCCGTAGGTATAAAACACAATAATTTCACACACACTGGTTCACTAAAAATAGCAACTAAAGACTATTCTTGAGACTTGATCATAGGACAATGAATTTTAAAGCAAAATATGGTGCCATGTGCATACCCATAGTTGCCAACCGTCCCGATTTCGTCGGGACGGTCCCGATTTTTTGACTCCTGTCCCACTCATGTCCCGACTTTGACTTTTGACTTGCAGGGTTAAAGTGCACTCATATGACGTCATTATTTTATAGTCGCACGTGCAATATATTGTGGTAGTCTCAGAGAATTGGGAGTTGACGTTGTGCAAGTGCAATCTGTGTAGTTCTAGTTAGATATGGCTGAGGCTCACTGTGTGCCAGCAAAGAAGGCTAAAAGAACTTCCCACTTCAATCCTAAATGGATAGAAGAATTTCAAGGAATTGGCAGAAGTTCCAGAAGTAAGGTAGCTAGCTAATACATAAATATCTAGCAATAGTAACTTAGTGAGAAAAGTTACGACATAGGTAACATTTTTATTATTGTTCAGGTGAACTCTATGCACGGTGCACTATCTGTAATCATGACTTCAGCATTTCTCATGGGGGAAGGAATGATGTGCTGAAGCATGTGGGCAGGAAGAATCACCAAGATATGGCAAGAGGAGGTACATCATCCCAGAGTCTGCTATCATTCTGCAGTACTTCCTATAGTTCAATTGAGGCTGAGGCACGATGGGCGACCTTTGTTGCAAAGCACAACATTGCTTTTCTTGCCAGTGACCATGCAACTAAACTTTTTCATAATATGTTTCCCGACTCTGAGATTGCGAAAAAGTTTTCGTGTGGTCGAACAAAAGACTACTGCCATAATCAAAGAAGCATTAGCACCTCACTTTCTCAAGAAAGCAACAAATTGCATGTCCTATCCTTTCTCTTTAATGATGGATGAGTCTAATGACAAAAATAATAAGTCCTGCATTATTCTAGTGAGAGTGTTTGACTCAGATTTGCGAGATGTTGCAACAAGGTTCTTGGATATGCCAGTAGTTAACATTGGCAATGCAAGAAATTTGTTTGATGCATTGAAATCATCTTTAAATAATAACGGTTTGGACTTCTCAAAAACTATGGCATTTATGTCTGACACAACGAATGTATTAAAGGGAAACAGGTCAGGAGTACAGAAATTGATTAAGAATGAGCATCCCATCCTGTATGATGTTGGCTGTATCTGTCATTTGGCAGATCTTGTTGTAAAAGCTGGCATGCAGACTCTTCCTCTAAATATAGATGAGTTGTTTGTAGATATATTTTACTTCTTTCATCACAGCAGTAAGCGTAAGCAGCTATATGCTGATTTGTGGTGTTCCCTTTTTACTACTGAGCCAGAAGTGATACTAAAGCATTGCACTACACGTTGGCTGAGCTTACTTCGATGTGTAAACCGTTATATAAGCCAACTGGAAGGATTAAAATCCTTCTTTCGATCATCTGATGAAGGTTCAAGTAAAGTAGCTCACATACTTAAAAGACTTGAAAATCCAATGCTTAAGCCTCTGCTCTTTTTTCTCCAGTACATACTGCCTTCCATGGATAAATTCAATCGAGTTTTCCAGAAGTCTACGGAGAATACCACCTGTGAGCTTTACACAGAAATATGTAGACTCACAAGACTGTATGCTGCAAGTTTGCTAAAGCCAGAAACCATACTTTCTGTAGGTAATAACCTCCATCAACTTTGTTTAGACCGCCAAGGTCAATTGGATAATGAGAACCTCGGTATTGGCACTGAAACTTGGAAAGTGTTAGCAGAATTGGAAGAAGTGCATGACACGCGACCATTTTTTAATGCAGTGAGAGAGTTTTATGTGACGTCAATACAGAAAATGAAACAAAAATTTCCTTTCATGACTCCTTGTTGAAAGACCTAGGAGTCCTTCAACCAGAGAAAACAGCTTCATATTCTGTTTCTACAGTTCTTGGCTTGGCCAAGCGGTTTCCACAACTTGGTCTAAGCGAAGCAGCATCCCTTGATCAATTGAGGGAAGAGTTTATGGACTTCCTACTCTCTCCGGCAGATCTTCCTTCACCAAGTGTGTATAAGGCTGCTGATTGCACAGAGAGGCCCAGAGTAGGAAGCTTCTGGTCTGCAGTTGAACGCATCAGGACACTAGATGGAAAAAGTAGATTTAGTAAATTATGCATGCTAATGTATGGCCTTTTATCAATACCCTGCTCAAATGCTGACTCAGAGAGGGGATTCTCCATGCTAAGGAAGATCCACACTGATCAGAGATCCAATCTGGATCAATCAACAGTCATTGCCCTAATGACAATAAAATATAATTGTGATGATTGTTGCCATGACATGACAATTGATAAAGAACTTTTATCACAGTGCAAGAAAGCCACCGTAAAATCACTTTCAAGCAATAAATAAATGCAATCTTTTTATGTGTATGTAGCTATCGATACCAAGTTCTTGATTATTATACGATTATTACTGGATTATGATAATAAACTGCTTACTGCCTGGGGTTCTTGAAATGGGCGTGGTTTTGGTGGGTGTGGTCTATGTCCCTACTTTCCATTTTAAAAAGTTGGCAACTATGCATACCTCATCGCTTTTGGTGTGAAGTACACACCAAATTGAATGCGAGTTCATTTCTCAAGGAATAGAGAGTATCTTTATTTACAATAGCTTCAAAACTTGAAGCTGCTCAGGCTTAATTAAAGACCACCCCACCTCCTGTTCAATAAATTAGTCTTGATCATTAGATTGGCCTGCGCCACATAGATACTGCGATCAGATTTGGAGCCACATAATAACTCCAGTACAATCCGATTACTCTCGCAAGCCAGACCCTTTACCTAGTAGCTACACTGGGAATGGGGGGTGCATCTATAAGGCTGGCCATGCTGCTGCACTTCATTGGCATCCTTGGAACTTTACAGCAGTAAAAGTGCTGAGTTTATAAACGTTCGAGTGTAGTGCATCCATGAATTTGATGTTTATGTAGCGTAAGCAACCATACAACGACCACCTTTTGTCCCTTACCTCATAACTTCCGCATAGATCATCGCCCGAACTTCAAATTAAGGCCAAAAACTACCACAACTATTCAGGAGCAGGTTGCAGCAAGTTACAGTTCCCGAAGTCATTCCTACGCGGAGTTATAACTGGCCAACATACACCCGCTTTGAACCTAATATCGAGTAGCGGCACCGATTATCGACCAGCCAGTCATTTCTCGATCTTCAATTATCGGCCGGTGGAAGTTTCTCTTATTAAAGAACCTGCAATCAGTTCCACCATTACCAGACTTGCATCTTGCAATGTAAAAGGTGTTATAGAATCCACAGGGCCAAATCACACCATTTCCCAGTTGTATACTATGTTGTAAACTATAGTATACAATTTAGTATACAATGTTGTTATACTTGTCATGTTTCCTTTGTATACTCTTGTAGATGAACTAACTTCTTACAGATAGTTTACATCATTGTATTCTTCTAATGTACAACATTGTTAACTTTCTGTATATGTCAGGTCAGATATTTGTATTCTACCTTGTATACTTCATGTTAACAATTTATTTTTAAATTCAAAGTATGAATGAATGAATAAAAAATGAAATTTATTATTGCAGAATTGTTTGAGGATTTAGTAGCTTCATTCTTGTTGGACTGAAGATTCTTGTTCCAGATGTTAAAATCCTTCAATTCAAGCAGTTGCAGAGAGTTGTTACTATGGCACTGAAATCCCTTTACCCTGTATGCTAAATTAAAAAACTGGACCTTATTTTCAGTAGCTTCAGTGTTAGAAGTCAAAATCATTCATATAAAAATAGTATAGTCTTTAGGCTCGCTCGCCATTTGTGCTCAAGCACATCACTAGTTATATATGTAATAATTGGCAGTGAGTGTGAGAATATAACCCAATAAAAAAAATCAGGGATATATTATTGTATATAAAATATGCTTGGACATAATGTATGTAATTTTTGTACTTCTGATTTTTGTGTTCGCTCGCTACACGCTGTTAGTCATCACTGTTCATACATGAAAATTCATTTCCCAACATGCCAAGCCACCGAGAGAATACAATGTAATGTGTTGGTATAACCAGTGAATGAGTGCATGTGAGAATGTTGTGTGTTACATGTGCTGACTAGCTAAGAACAAACAATAAATACATAAATTTGCTTCTTTTTGTGTTAAACTTCTTCGGTTCCTTCCTGTTTCTTTTGTTAGTAAGCAAGTCTTGAGAGTGAGGATGTGTATAGCGCAATAATTCCTTGGAAAAGCTTTTTTTTTTTAAGTTCCAAAAATTGCCGCGAGTGGTCTCATACGTTAATTTAAAAATGTCGGCTGTGTACATTATTTGAACAAATTGTGCATAATGATTTTATAAAGATGAATTTTACCCTTTCACCACTGGTGAAACACCAAGTTAACACACAATACGAGAGGGTCAAAGTACAAATGACTTGCGTACGTCCCCACACATAAAAAAACAAATATCCCCAATAGTCAATTCGACACCACTGTATAGTGTCTCACTTTAAACAATCACAAGAAACAAAACTAAAACAACAACAACCAACATTCAATGAAAAAAAGCAAACTACCAGTCCTAAATCCATATCGTGACTTATAAGACCTGCAACTGACACGTAGCCACACTCTAAACATAGCCATACACATTTTTGAAACTCACACTGCTTTGATGGACATGCCTATGTGAAAGTGTATATACCTTACACTGACCTGTGTTTCGCCACATAATTCAAGCTTGCAGCTGTTGTAGCTACTTACAAAATTAAAATTCTGGGAGGAACTACGAAGGTACGGGGGTGGAGGATTTAAGCGTGCCCCTAACACCTTTGCACGAAACCTGGTTATACAAGCTAAAAATGACACTGTGGTTCCGAAGCCGTGATATTAGCACTTGTGCGTTTAGAGAAACTGACCAATTTACTGACGTTGCCTTAGAGATACATAATAAAGCGATAATGATGTAATAAATTGTTTAAACCATAATTAAGCAATGGGCAATCTGAAAAAGTCATTCAACAATAATTCAATGAAGAATAAGCAGATAAGTAAAATAATTTCACTGAAGTTTATCAGAATTGCATGAACTAAAATGACAGGAATTCTACACGATTTTTTCACTGGGGGGAGAGAGAGAGAAGAGAGAGATTTGTAAAGTCACGAAAACCATTTAGCCACATGAAAATGGTGAAGTCATGATCATGAAGCTTGAACAAACTACTATGAATTGCTACAATTTTATATTCAGAAGAGGTAAAAAAAATAATTAGGGTTGAAATCCTAAATAAATTCAGAAGAGGTAAAAAAAAATAAGGGTGGAAATCCCAGGGCTCCCAAAAACTGCATGAAACCATGGGCCTAAAACAAAGTAGACAACATTATGTTGATTATATGCAATGATTTTCTCCCCCTCATTGTCCAGGAGCACACTGAAGGATGTTAGGGTAGTCATGGGAAAGGTTATGAGTGAGGATAATTTTGGTGGAGTATGTTTTAGAATAATTCAGTAACTAGAAACCGTTCAACGTGGACCCACACTTTCTCACAAAGAAATGAAAATTTTCAAGAGTAGTAAGGAACAAACTAACTGGGAGCTTATCATATAGCTAAAACTACCACAAAATATCACTACCATAATTCAGGCATTCTACTTTCATTCATTCATTTATGCAGTATCTTAGAAAAAATTGTTCAGGAAACACAACTTCACCGGAGAACACCGCACGGGGAGAACACTGATCGGGGTGCCCAATGCAGCTAATTATAAAACTGACTGCTAGCCTTAAAACTACTTACCCACAAGTATAAGCCAGGGTAGACTGCGAAAGCTTCTTCCCAGTCCACCAGACAAAGTAGAGCTGTAGTAATCAGTAGACTAGCGCGCAACAATAGTTTAGACGACCACTTCCAGTCTAGAATTTTACTTCTATGGTAAAGGGTTTTAAACTTATTTAACCTGGGGATAGTTACTTACACTTAACTGGAAAAGGGTTTTCCATGAGCTAATACGGTACCTTTACCTACTGCTGCCCAGCATAGATGTAGGTAAAGGGTCTGGTAAGGTATTGCCAATTAAAGATATCATGTTGTTTGTGCGGAGAAATAATAGAGGCTTGTGCAGTATGCAGCAGTGAAAAATCTATTTGACGACATTGACCAGCAGGGATTCAGATTTTTTTTATTGCTTATGCAGTTTAGCTATGTAGGTTATAGTCTCTGGTTGCT
>WLWD01001150.1_pt1 | contig 10592 bp, 7 predicted proteins | sample 6712731 | NCBI WGS metagenome assembly WLWD01 (sample SAMN12718690, study PRJNA576275) | sponge metagenome | isolation source: marine sponge | host: Mycale hentscheli | place: New Zealand: South Island, Marlborough, Capsize Point | collected 2014-11-01
ACTATATCAGACTTTTCCCCGCTAATACATTTTCTTACGAGCATACCAGACTGTATCAGCTTTATAGTTCTTAACGACAAGCGCGGTCGCTCGGGTAATGGGCTATAAATATATATATATACATATATATATTCAATTTTTAATCTCTTTGTTTTTAATTTTAAATTTTTTTTTTTTTAATCTTTTTTTCTTTAATTTATATTATTATTTTTTTAAAGGCAAGTTTTGTATTTTTCTCACTATACTACTGACAAACACGTTAGCATTAATAATTAAAAAAAAATAGGTGTGGCACTCGTTCAGCCACATACGAGCTGCTCAAAATGGCATAAAACTCGGATGGCTAGGATGCTTCTTCGTGAAGCAACTATATGTTAGTCACATAAAGAAGAAAACAGAAGGGTCGTGGACCTATGTTGGAAAAAGCGCTACTGATTTATGCTATTTATAGTCCCAGAAATGCTTACAGTTTTCCTCTAGGCTGGTTCAAGGAGAAGAAGTTGATGATATTAAGGAACTCAATTTTTTGACATTTTTATAACTTTGGTCTGTGGATTAGAAATTGAATATATAGCATCATTAGAGAATCCTAAAGACGACTAATCACTGTTTTTTTTATTATAGTTGATTAAAACCTATTTAACTACAATTCGCCTTATTGGTATGATTACCTGCTGTCACCCTCCTTAACTACAGATTGGCAGTCTGAGCTGATGTGAGCCCGCAGTCATGTGTGCGCATGCTCCTTGCGTGAGGCAGCGGTATGACCTTGGACCCACCCCCCTGTGTGGCCTTGGGGGTGAGAGACTCGGCAGGTCAGTGGCAATTAGCATTAATTGCCCTGCATCGCCGGAGTCCCCCAAAGGGGCTGCAGGAGGCGGCCTACACCCCCAAGGCTATAAGTAATAGGTTAGGAAAGGGGGTTGACAGCTCTCTTACCAATGGTAGTAGGCTGTATATCTGTGAAAGTAAGTACAGACAAGCATACACAGTGAGAACTGAGCATTATGACAAGAGTAATGCTGAACTACCCTTGACCCCAACCTTCTCCCTCTCACTGGCTTTGTGATGTGGCCATCCAGTGACTACGTATTGGTTCCTTGGAGAAGGGAGTGGTGCCACCGACCTTGGAGTTGTGATCAGTGCCTGGTACCTGGATGACTCCAGCCACCATGTCTGTCTCGGGTAACCCGAATGGGCACAGCTTCAGTAAACCAGGACTGGTGAGTACTGTATACTCCCAACTCACCTGCTTTCACCGCACACTGAAGTCTAAGTAGGCTCTAGGAACACAACCAGGGTAGTGGCTGTCGGGTGAAGGAGAATGCCCCCAGTAGTGGTTAATATTCTATTGGGTGGAGAATCTAACCTTACGTGCTAACAGTACCATCACTACTCTCTACACCACTCTTGCCATAGTCAAGTGGCGTGTGACTCCAAGACTTACTCCTGTATCCTAGTACTATTGTTCCACCCTCCCCTGGTTGCATTATCTGATCCACATGTGCAATTCACACAGAACTTTAAGCCGGCATTAGCTATTCAGTCAAGTGACAGTGTCTTAGTAATAACAGTGGGTGTGCCTGGTGGTGGCAGCAACAGACACAAGTGAGAAGGAGCATGTCCTGATTCCGTAATGGGGTAATTGAGTGAGCGCCGTGTAGATGCATACGAGAGCCTCAGAACAAATAGGCAGTGAGCCCGAGAATACATAGGCAGCGAGCCTGAGAATACATAGTCAGTGAGCCTGACACAGGCAGTGAACCTGAGAATATATAGGCAGTGAGCCTGAGAACAGACAGGCAGCGAGCCTGAGAATACATAGGCAGTGAGCCTGTGACTAGATAGGCCGTAAGCCTGTGACTAGATAGGCCGTAAGCCTGAGATGAGATTGGCAGCGAGCCTGAGAATACATAGGCAGCAAGCCTGAGGTTACATAGGCAGTGAGCCTGAGGTTACATGGGCAGTGAGCCTGAGAATACCTAGGCAGTGAGGCTGACAATACCTAGGCAGCGAGCCCCAGAATACATAGGCAGTGAGCCCAAGAATACATAGGCAGTGAGCCTGAAAATACATAGGCAGTGAGCTGGGCAGTGAGCTGGGCGGTGAGCCTGAGAACAGTTAGGCAGTGGGCCTGAGAACAGTTTGGCAGTGAGCCTGAGAATATATAGGCAGCAAGCCTGAGACTATATAGGCAGTGTTCCATAGAACAGATAGGCAGCGAGCCTGAGAATACATAAGCAGTGAGCCTGTGACTAGATAGGCCGTAAGCCTGAGAATAGATAGGCAGCGAGCCTGAGAATACATAGGCAGTGAGCCTGAGAATACCTAGGCAGTTAGCCTTAGACTAGATATGCAGTGATCCTAAGAATACATAGGCAGTGAGCCTAAGAATACGTAGGCAGCAAGCCTGAGAGTACATAGGCAGTGAGCCTGAGAATAGATAGGCAGTGGGTCTGAGAATAGATAGGCAGCGAGCCTGAGAATACATAGGCAGTGAGCCTGAGGATACATAGGCAGTGAGCCTGAGAATACATAGGCAGCGAGCCTGAGAATATAATATAGGCAGTGAGCCTGAGAACAGATAGGCAGCGAGCCTGAGAATACATAGGCAGTGAGCCTGAGAATAGATAGGCAGCTAGCCTGAGAATACATAGGCAGTGAGCCTGAGAATACCTAGGCAGTGAGCCTCTGACTAGATATGCAGTGAGCCTAAGAATACATGGGCAGTGAGCCCAAGAATACATAGGCAGTGAGCCTGAAAATACATAGGCAGTGAGCTGGGCAGTGAGCTGGGCGGTGAGCCTGAGAACAGTTAGGCAGTGGGCCTGAGAACAGTTTGGCAGTGAGCCTGAGAATATATAGGCAGCAAGCCTGAGACTATATAGGCAGTGTTCCATAGAACAGATAGGCAGCGAGCCTGAGAATACATAAGCAGTGAGCCTGTGACTAGATAGGCCGTAAGCCTGAGAATAGATAGGCAGCGAGCCTGAGAATACATAGGCAGTGAGCCTGAGAATACCTAGGCAGTTAGCCTTAGACTAGATATGCAGTGATCCTAAGAATACATAGGCAGTGAGCCTAAGAATACGTAGGCAGCAAGCCTGAGAGTACATAGGCAGTGAGCCTGAGAATAGATAGGCAGTGGGTCTGAGAATAGATAGGCAGCGAGCCTGAGAATACATAGGCAGTGAGCCTGAGGATACATAGGCAGTGAGCCTGAGAATACATAGGCAGCGAGCCTGAGAATATAATATAGGCAGTGAGCCTGAGAACAGATAGGCAGCGAGCCTGAGAATACATAGGCAGTGAGCCTGAGAATAGATAGGCAGCTAGCCTGAGAATACATAGGCAGTGAGCCTGAGAATACCTAGGCAGTGAGCCTCTGACTAGATATGCAGTGAGCCTAAGAATACATGGGCAGTGAGCCTGAGAATACATAGGCAGTGAGCTTGTGACTAGATAGGCAGCAAGCCTGAGAATACATAGGCAGTGAGCCTGAGAATACCTAGGCAGCGAGCCCCAGAATACATAGGCAGTGAGCCCGAGAATACACAGGCAGTGAGTCTGAAAACAGTTAGGCAGTGAGCCTGAGAACAGTTAGGCAGTGAGCCTGAGAACAGTTAGGCAGTGAGCCTGAGAATACATAGGCAGTAAGCTAGGCAGTGAGCCTGAGAACAGTTAGGAGTGAGCCTGAGAATACATAGGCTGCAAGCCTGGGAATACATAGGCAGTGAGCCTAAGAACACGTAGGCAGCAAGCCTGAGAGTACATAGGCAGTGAGCCTGAGAATACATACGGAGGCAATGAGCTTGAGAATACGCAGGTGAGCAAGCCTGATAGTGCATGCAAGAATATATAGGCCCTGGGCCTAAGTGCGAGATTAGGTAGGCAAGTCTGATAGTGCAAGAACAGATGGCAGCGAGTTTGAGAGTGCACGAATAAAGCATGACAAAGTGCCACTAGATAGGCAGCCAGTCTGAATGTGAGAATGGATAAGAACAAGAATGACAGAATAGATAGGCAGCAAGCCTGCGAGTGAGAGTAGACATGCAGTGAGCTTGATAGTGAGAGAATATGAGCCTGATAGAGAAAGACTAGACAGGCGGTGAGCCTGACAGTCAGAGAATAGACGGCCGTGAGCCTGATAGTGCAAGAATAGACAGGCAGAGAGCCTGATCATGTGAGAATAGACAGGCAGAGGCAGAGAGCCTGATAGTGCAAGAATAGACAGGCAGAGAGCCTGATCATGTGAGAATAGACAGGCAGAGAGCCTGATCATGTGAGAATAGACAGGCAGTGAGTGTAATAGTGTGAGAATAAGTCCAGTACCAATAGAGTGAAGGGCAGCGTGCCCTGCATAGACGCTTTTAAGGGGGCCCAGACGAACCGTCACACCTCTACTAGGTGGAGATCTAACCCTAATTACTAGAACCTACTACCCAAGTTCTATATTATAGTGCCACACTGACAATAGTATAGTGTAGCTTATGAGTCCTAAGACACTGCATCCAGCACTAAAGTTCATTCTCTCATCTCACTCATTATGTAACCCCTATTTGCTCCACCTCCCTTCTCATGTAACGCTCTCATGTCAGCATAAATATCAATTACAGCATGCACCTGACTGATTCAGAAGTTTCTATGCTTCGAGAATACCGCTCACTTTGACAGAGCCAACCTTAGCAATACTGTGAGAGGGACTGGCCACATACTGCAGATAGTTACTAACATGCACTGGACAATAATGATCATACTTTTTTTTTTTTAATGAAGGTTATAAAGCAGAGAGTGGGAGCCGGCAACACATCCCACACATGTAATGAAGGCCTATGCCTGACCATAGCGAGGGTTGGCAGCATGCCCTCGTGATCTAGAGATTGTGACTGTGGGTAGAGAAACAGCATCAGGACTAGAGTTTAACTCTTAACCCAACTGCACTAGTTAAGCAAGGCAACTGAACTGGCTGCATGCCCATGTATTGTCGAGCCATATAATTCTTGTTTTAGGCTGATTGCATCTGTAAGTATCAATGAAGGCCATTCACCACTGACTGATGGTTTAGATCCCATATATCCAACCTGACCTACAGAAAACTAATTATTTAGAGTACAATATATCTACAGCCCCCTTATTATTCAAATAATACCACCACTGATGAACAGCCACCCTTAGAGAGCTAATAGTGCCAGTGGATTGTCTTGGATCAGCCATTCTGGCATACTATTTTACCTGATGAGAATTGCAAGTTGTAAACTCATGGGACCTTCAGGGGGGAGGGGGGGGGAGGGGGGCCAGTGTCAGCAACTAGCCTCACAGGGTATCATCTGACCTACAGAAAACTAATTATTTAGAGTACAATAGCTATATCTACAGCCCCCTTATTATTCAAATAATACCACCACTGATGAACAGCCACCCTTAGAGAGCTAATAGTGCCAGTGGATTGTCTTGGATCAGCCATTCTGGCATACTATTTTACCTGATGAGAATTGCAAGTTGTAAACTCATGGGACCTTCAGGGGGTGGGGGGGGAGGGGGGGCCAGTGTCAGCAGACTAGTCTCAAGGAGGTATCAGGTAGCTGCTAGGCTAGTAGGGCTATCAGCAATGAGAACAGTGGCTATCAGTAGCTGCTAGCTATCAGGACTAATATATACTTGTGCCAGGGTGCCTTGTGCCTGCTTAGCTCATGGTCACCGTACTCACCTCTGCTGACCTATACCTGGGCACATGTGATGCATGGGCTACATCTTCATTAACTACTTTTGACTACGTTAAACTACATTGTAAGGTGAAGTGGATTTTGTATTATCCCTATGGGAAAGGGGTGGTCAACCCTAAATAGAGAGTACTACCACACTCTCTAATTATTTAATATATAGTTATATATATATATATGTGACCATCTACACAACGCGGCGTGCAGAAATATCGACAAAAGATCAATCGATTTCTTAAAAATCTATGGTTTCAAGCCGACGAAAGGGAATGGTTAGGTCTATTATAGTGGGAACGACTTAAGCTACGACGATAAAACTTGGAGAGCTCAATATCTAGACGCCGACAACTCTAAGTGCAAAAAAAAAATTTTTCGAAGGGTGTCGCGTTGTGCCCGGTTTTCCTGTAGACGGTCACATATATAGTTATATATTATTCCATAATTGAGTGCAATGCGCCCATTTATGCTTATCATGAACTCTGATGACACTACTAATCATTGATTTTGAAGAATTAATTATAATGTACATTTTTAAAGGCATTATTGAAATTATACGATAACAGCAATAAATACAGATGTACTTTATAGAATAATTATCTTACATTAGATAAAATAGATGTACACATTATGGTCCACTTTTGTAATTTTAGGGTAAATTTAAAACTCCTTCATAAACCCTTTTCTAATGGTTGCATAGTCAAGCTAACCTTTGGTGTTGGTTACATGATATGTGCGCAGCAAGTGATAAGGGACTTAGCTACCTGTGCCACCCATGAGTGCTCAGGATGCTACACTTTCCAAGCCACCAGTCTCTACAATTTGATTAATTATAAATTTGTTAAAATAACTTTTCTAGATACATTATTTGTGGGCAACTTTAAATCCATATATAATTATGTTAAAATGTTTATATCGTACTACACTACAATAAACTATTATTGAAGTGGTATAACATGTTGTATAGTAATGCCTAACATTTTCTTCTGACAGATCCTAGGCTTCATGTTATGCTAAATGACAAAATTAAAAAACATGCTGTGCTTCTTGAAATTAACAGCCATGCACATAATCTTTAGAGCAATGTCCAACTTAGTGATAAAGTCTTCCTCCAAAGTTTTCTAAGTCAGATGTACAGTACCATGAGAAATTTATAATGTCACGAAAATTTGTAGTAAATGAGTTATCACTGTTAAACTTTCCCCCATGGGTTGAATTCAAAGGTTATACTTATTCCTTTATTTAAAAAAACAGCAACAAAATAACTAATACACCCTTGCTAGCACAAGCCCATAAATACTGCTTTGTTACCTCTTTATTTGTTTATTAATAGATGCTGTTCTGAATTACTGCTAGAATTACAAATAATTTCTAAAATGAATTTGCCACTTGGTGAACATCAAGAAAGGACTAATGTTGTTTCTCACCCAGATATAACTAAGGTACAGTGTTCTTTTAAAAAATTCTGATATAATACTGAATGTATAGTGGGTGTATTATACCCAGTTACACTTAAGAATTAGATGTGTGACCATTGACTGCCAATATTTTCATAATTCTGAGATTACGAGTAGAAGAAGCATTCAGGTCACATTTTTATTAATACTAATCTTAAGTCATTAACTATTGTAATTTTTTTTATACCTACAAGCCACTAAATGTTACTGTGTTAATGGCACTCACAGTAAACAGCTATAGGACATTGTACACATGGCCAAATAATGACAGTTTTAATCCGTTTTTTATTTGTTTATTTTTGAAATCTTAACACGGTAAGTTATTTTTTTGTCATTAGACATATTTATTGTGTACTAACAAGACGAAAAATTCAGTAAAAAAAAGTAAGGTTTATTTATAATTCTGCACAATCATTGCCTGAAACCCAAGTAGATACTTGTAAGGGTAAGACCTACTAGCAGGTATCCGTCCGACAGAGTCCCTGGACGAAGCGCTGGTCAACAAGTTGTTGCACCACACATCTACACAGGGTTGTAAGGCCTCACGTATTCTTTAACTATCCAGAGCCTCTGTGTACAACGTGTCTTCTTGAGACACGTTCTAGCTAGTTTCAATTACCCTGAACTAGACAGAAATAACTGAACTAATATTGTAAGAAAGATAAGTCGGATATAACAGTAAGTAACTGCAACAATTAATAGGTAGATGTATGACAAAATTGAAACACTAAGAATGAATTTAAAAGAGTAAACATGACAACATATAAACAAATACAATGCTGGTGTTTAACGAACATCACCAAAGATTGACGATGGTGGTACTGAGCATGACGTAAAGTGTTAATGAGTACGGCAGTTAAAATAGGAAAAGTTATTGTTGAGGTGTTGAAGCCTGAACAGTACTTCTTGCTGCAATCTCATGTTCAGCAGACACCATTAATTATGTGCCATCAGAACACCTTTCAAAATCGACCAGAAACATCTTATTCTTTAAAAAGGAGTCATAATTAGTTTATTTGACATCACATTAATCATGTTCTTATCCTTCAGAATGAACTTCTTTTCAATCAAAGGATAGGAAAAGCTAAAGCATAATGTGAAAAATTTTCAGTACGCAAAGAATCAAGCTTGCTTTAACAACATTGGCTGTCAGTGGCTGATGACTAAAGGCAGGAGTTTTATGCTGAATTCCTTGTCAACAACTGTGACATTTTTTTCACTTTTTACTTTGTTTTCCTTCGACTCAAGTTTATTCTAGTTTTAACGTAAGGTCAGGACCTGTGTATTGTAAAAATTGTCTGGGTCATCCTAAGCAGAGAGAGATGGCGTGAGCATTCAAGTCGTCACTTGAGGCTTAAGTACTGTAACCTAACATCTTTGTCCTTAGTCATTTCTATTTATGTAGTCTCTTGAGTGTTACCCTAACTCTCTAAACTCTCTTAAAATACTTTCATCACTGAATTGTAAGAGAATTAATTTTTTTAAAAAATATTTTTATCTTTAAAATATCTATAAAAGAAACAAGAACTGCACAACAGATAGTAAACTTTCCTTGTCTGATACTATACTATCTGTAGGTAGTATTGAGTCCAGCATAACTACTTCATCCTCATGCATATCTTCACAGTTGCATTGTTTTCTTAAGCTGTGGTCAGATACCTGGATTCCTAGAGAGCGACTCTCACAGATGAGAATATACAACAATTTTTCCGAGACATTACTTCAAATTGCCATATGGCGATTATGGCAGTGAATGGGTTAAACAAGTTTTATCGTATTAACTTTAAGCCAAGGTCCTTGCCACACACTGATTGGCATGTTCGAGTTTCTGCTTGTTTGTACCATGGTTCGTTCAAACCGTCCAATCAGATTTCTCAATTCGGGGTGAATAAATCACTTATACACCTCCTAGGAGGTGAATATTTTTTGCCCGTGGCCTAGAATTACGATCTGTAGCTAAGCGAAGCGGCGACCAACGAGGCTACAGAAAAAATGGTTGTTATGCGTTTCTTATAGCCTAGAGCCATGGTACAAGTCGGTTGCACCGCTCGGTGCGCGGTCGGTACGGGATTTACACTATCCTCGGGCCTTCGGCCCTCGGTTGTGTAAATCCCATACCGACCTCCACCTCGTGATGTAACCTATACTTATTTCATGCATGTTCAGGTAGATGGCTTGGTAATAATCTGTGACTATTGTTTATTTTTCCTTTGATTGCTCTTACTGATCTGCCAGATCAGGTTCTTCGAGCTATTATGTATTCATGAACACCCGTCAAGGCTTGGACTTACAACCCAGTGTCCTTTTCATAATTTTTAGAATTATAATGCTCACAGATATAGTTACATCATCATTTCTAGCAGGTACTGTATTTTTTGTTTCACTGATGATTGCTCGCTGAATAGCAGCCGAAACGTTTGATTAATAACAAATTTATTACTACTGGTTTGAACTTTAATAGTAAAGTATGAACAAGAGATTTGTTTAACTGAAAAATTGTTCTAATCATGAAAAGTTGCACAGAGTTTTTATCAGTTCATTGCCATTGAATTTAAAAATAATTAGTTTTAGGCACAGATATATTTGCAGTGAGCAACGATCAAACTGATAAAAGTATTAAAAAAAAAGTGCTTGTACCAATTCAATGCCTTGATGTATTTTATCAGATATTTATTAAAAGTTGCAAGAATAACGGTCTTCTATAATTAGGCAATTTATAGTTGAGCATTGCACATTTAACTTTTTTTACCTTCTAGTTCATTATCACTATTACCTTTAGCTAACAACAACAAATGGATTTGTTGATTCAGTCATTCTCGGCTGAAATAATCATAACAATAGCGTATTTTTCTCGATCTAACAGCCAATGTTTTTAATTAAAACTTAACCCGACATTTCAACTTCTTTCAGGCTGTTAGAACCTGAAAAATTTGTGCGGGACCGTCCAACAAGTTTAGGAATCTTGTCCCGATGAAGTTGAGTATACCAGTTAGCAAGTAGCTAATGTCAGATCCCTTGAAATATAGACTCACTAGCGAGTAAAGATTAATATCAACAGGTGGCAGTGTACAGAGTAACTGACATTAATATTAAAATATTGGTAACTAACAAAAATGATGCTGTGTTTACTGTTATAAACAAAAGAGGAATGACATCGACAATCGACGACATCGACGACTAACGCCGAGGACATCGACGAGGTTAAAACTGAGTATGCGCGTATGAGTGAGTATGTGCTTATGAGTGAGTATGTAACAGAGTGAAGCTAGCTAATAAGTTATGAAGATATGTCTTGTGGAGGGCTAGAACCCGAACAAAATGTGTTATTATTATTAAGTATTTGTTCTATGAAAATGAGTTGTACACTAAGTTTGTTGGAAAGATAAACATTAATATTGCTCATTAGATGTATTCTCTC
>WLWD01002817.1_pt1 | contig 10589 bp, 5 predicted proteins | sample 6712731 | NCBI WGS metagenome assembly WLWD01 (sample SAMN12718690, study PRJNA576275) | sponge metagenome | isolation source: marine sponge | host: Mycale hentscheli | place: New Zealand: South Island, Marlborough, Capsize Point | collected 2014-11-01
CACACCCATCTTCCTCTCACACACCCATCTTCCTAGCTCACACACCCATCTTCCTCTCACACACCCATCTTCCTCTCACACACCCATCTTCCTCTCACACACCCATCTTCCTCTCACACACCCATCTTCCTCTCACACACCCATCTTCTTCTCACACACCCATCTTCCTCTCACACACCCATCTTCCTCTCACGCACCCATCTTCCTCTCACACACCCATCTTCCTCTCACACACCCATCTTCCATCCATTAATTATGTATGAAAGTTGTGATTCCCTTAGGGCAAGCTTAATCTCGCCCACCCCTTAGATTAATTCCTAATGAACCCCGGTATACACACATCTATATATATAGCTACATTTTGGGGTTCCCCCCCCCTTCCCCCCCCCCACCTTTTGTATGAAACTGAAACCCTGTCCTAATGTCTCGGCCAAGTTTCATGTGAATTTCAATTCTACCCACTCATTGTAAACAACTCCTGGTATACCACCTGTAGCTGTAGGGTGTGCAGTTTGATGTGGTGCATGTGTGGATGGTTCACAAATAAGTTAGTAAAGCATGGAAGGCCCAATCACTACCTTGTGTATCATGTTACCATGGCGTCCAATCACTACCTTGTGTATCATGTTACCATGGCGTCCAATCACTACCTTGTGTATCATGTTACCATGGCGTCCCATCTCTACTCCATCCCTCCTTCACTCCATCTGATGCAATTAAGCTTGACAGACAGGAATGTGGGCGGGTCTGGAGCTAAGCAAGAGCTTGTTAAATTAAGTGCAACTTTTCTAATTGCAAGTATTTGATTTTGAAGCAAACTTTTCTAGTGTGTTTTTTGCGATGCGTCCACACACACACACACACACACATCACACACACACACACACACGCGTGCACATGCACGCACACTCTTATACCCAGGCATGCATACACACATTTATTAGCACACATACATGCATACACACTTATCTCCTTGCACACGTATACATACATACATTTTGTATGCACAATACATTATATCATTTACTTATTGCTTGACATAAATTTGAATGCTCTCAAGAAATATATTTGGTGTGTATGTGTGTGGGTGGGTGGGTGGGTGAGTGTGTGTAGGTAAGAGTGACATGGCATGTCAGGATGATGCCTTCATTTTGGTACATCACTGCTACTGTATAGAGCAGCTGTAAGTGTATAGAGCAGCTGTAAGTGTATTAAGCAATTGCTTTATTAGTATATTATTATACATATTCTTATGGTTAGAAGCTTTCAGTTGTTTTTACTTTTTCCTGACCGGTTTTCCTGGCTACAGTAGTTTGGATTTGCCCTATTTGGTGGTACATATGCTGAAACAGGGGCAAGGAAGTTGGGTAGTTAGTTGATGTTGTTGTTTTTGCGTGTGTTTGTTGTGGCTGAGGTTGGCTGGCTATAAAATATGCCGCCATTTTGTATATGCACCTGTGTTTAAATTAAAGTGCAAGCAAGAGTCCAGAGAAAGGTCCCAAGTTACATAGACGTCCCGTCAGCAAATAAATAAAGCAATTGCATATTCTGCTAAATGTTGCAATTTGTCACATCCTAGTACTGATTAAAATAGGAATTTTTAAAACTGATTTTTTTTAACGAATAAGTGTCTAATTTGATTTAAAAAAGTTGATGGATTGTGTTTGTGGAACTTTTAAACATGGCATGCTTTTCCTTTTCTTCACAACTTTATTTCCTTTCTACCTTTGCCTCATGATAAACTATATATATTGACTTCTAGGATTTTGAAGTGTTGTGCGGAGCAAACATAATGTTTTTGTTATGTACGGCTGCATCATAAGATTAGCCCTTTTTTTAATGATGTCTCGGAAGGTTAAGATAAGCTCCCGTACACAACAACACTATGTGTTCATTATAACACTCCATGTGGAATACTCACACCTTGTCTACCACAAAATCATGCCCTTGTGATAAGCTCCCACACAACACCGCCATGTGTTCAGTTAGTAACACACTCCTGTGGAATACTCACCCACAAAATTATGCCCTTTGTTTAGCAACATGGTGCCCATGAAATGCAGCTGCCTTGCTTTTACTTCCTCTGCACATGTATAGTTAGTGTAAGTGTAGTAACTGATGAGTAAAACCTCGTGCATAAGAAGATTAGTCCCAAATTTGTTCTGGTTTTCTGCTCATGAATGGAGGAATGATTGACATTGATTCATCTTTATCATGGCTTATGGCTGTAAGGGGTCAACCCTGTAATGATGAGATTTTTTTAACATTGAAATTTTATAAACATAATTGACAATAGCTCATATGCTATGGCAAATAAGAAAAAATCATCAGTCCAAAGTTTTGATAGGACCTTTTATATGATGCTGCGGACCTCAGGTCTTTATATTTCACTACGTCTTCCCTTCTCCTCTCTCTCTTTCTCCTCTATGGTATCCGTTATTTTAAGCTCAATTGCAGTTACTATATAACTAATTAAGCCCACAATAGTCACTGCATGAGAATGTCAGCTCCACGAACTTCTTCTCAATTCTTGGAATTGGTGCCTTTGTCAGGATTCAGGCTAAGACTCGTGTGGAGATATTGATCCTGACTCAGCACTTTAGAGGATTCCTAGCTTGTCACTCATCCTGCCAGCTGTCTTCAGTTGACTGAGAGTTGAGGTCATCTCTAGTAAAGGGAAGTCGTTAATTTCTAAAAATACTAAAGTGTGTGTGTGTGTAGTGTGTAGCTTCCTGTGATATATGAGTGAGTGTGTTAGGAGGCGCTCATTTTGACACTCAACGTAAATCTTAATTGAGGGATTTTGTCATTTTTAAAAAGTGAAAGTTTTCTCTCTAAGAGAGAGAGCACTACTCATCACCTTTGTACCAATCAAGAGGTGATGTGGATTTAAAGCTAGTTTAGTGACCGTTTACAAATAGTATCACTAGTTTCACTTTCTCTCTCTCTCTCTCTCGAGTGTGTGCATGATTGATCATGTCTGCAGGAGCTGCTGTGTCATGCAACACGAGTGTCTAGATAATGGCAAAAGTCGTACTTTGCCCAAGAGGAGGAAGGTGCTTTGCCTCGTGAAAATTTTCTCACACCACTCATGCGTCCCTGCTATTATATCCTAGTAGCTCAGAACGCAGGTGATACGGGAGAATACTGCCCTAAACAAATTTCTGTTTACTTTAATGTATTTCCTATTGGGCAACAGTTATTGCATGGACACAGTTCAGTACACTAGAGAGGCATGCTTATCTTGTGCGACCTCACAGCTAATGTAAAGATAATTCCATCCATGAGTATAAAGCTTGTTTTCCTTAAAAGGAAGTCATTGTTAATTAATAGGGTTCTGGTTCTGCATGAAGTCACGTGTAATAAAGTAAAATCATGCGCAAGTCAAATTTGTACAAATCTTTAGTTAGATCTCAGAAAACATGTGTATCACATGACACGTGAGAATTAAGTAAGGGAGGGAGCACTTTAGTGACACTACCTAAAAACTCGTACAGTATTAAACTGTATAGTTTGGTTGTTGTTCACCGAACATGCAACTTGAAGTGCCAGATGTGATGGTGAGTCTCTTGATAGAATAAGCTGACATTAGTTAACCACAATGTCATGCATTTAGAGACCCTTTACCGCACTAAGGTTTATGTGGTCTGGTAAGGAGGGGACTGAAATGTGGGGCATGAGTAAGGGGGCTATGATTGTATAAGTGATTGACAGTATCTATTTGTCATTCCTCACAGATCTCACAAATGAAAGTTCTGATTCTGCTGGAGCTATTGCCATCAACGACTTAAAAAATCCTGTTTACGACACGGAATCCGTCAAAATGAAAGATTTGACCGGCGCCATCAATAACTTGGACACTTCGGAGGGAAACAAAGCTACCACAAGCAACCCTAGCAATAATATGTACTCGCAGCCCACGGCTAAGAGCAATGGCACACACCCCAAGGGCAATGAACACGTTTTCCAGAACACCATATACGGACACGACATAATCAGAAATGAATATTCCAAGACTTCGGCGGAGGGTGACGCCGCAGCCAACAATGCCCGTGCTGCTGCCTCAGGCCATCACCAGACCAACTGGTTGGCATCTACTGGAGGTGTTACGTACTCTGCTCTGACAGAAGATCAGTATGACACAGCAGATGTGGCTATCCCAGGTCAGTATGAGATACCGTCCGTGGGCGTAAGTGGTGGGCAGGCTGCGCTAAAGCTGGACAGTCAATACGATGTTGCTCTCCCCTCTAGTGATTTGTACGATATGCCCAAGTTACCTAATGGCCAGTATGAAGTGGCACATCCCCCTAATAGCGGGCGGTACGACGTCATTCACGTTTCTAGTGAAAAGCAGACTAATCTCCCGGCAGGAGAGTATGATGTTGTCCATCTGCCTTCTGACACGTATGATGTTGCTCATGTTCCCAGTGAGCATGTGCAAACTGGTCCCAGCGAGGATTATGATGTGGCACACCCACCTGGTACTCAACAGCAATATGACGACGTAGCGATGCAAAACTCGGGCAATCGCAGCGCAGTCGCACGACAGCAGCAACCTGGAGGGCGATACGACTACATTGACATGTCAACACCAGTTAATCAACACAGTGTGACACACCCAGCTCCTCCCCCAGGCAATGCCCACGCTCAGTTTGATGACGGTCAATACGACATGGCTCATCCTCCACCTCCAGATGGCAGTCGTCCAGTGCAGTATGACGATACTTTGGTGCAACCTCCGGATGATCAGTACGATGTAGCACATGTCTCCCTGCCCCCGCCTAGCAACAAGCAGCTGCAATTTGATGATGGTCAATATGATGTGGCACATCCTCCCGCTAGCAACCGTCCTGTGCAATATGATGATTTAGTAACTAATGGTTTGTATGATGTAGCACACGCTCCGCCCCCTGCAGCTGCTGGGACCATGTACGAGATGGTCGATGCCCCTACCAGCAGGAGTAGCAGCACTGGGATGAACCACCTGAATGAAAATTCTCGCTACGAGAGTTTGGACTTGCAGGATATGAATAATACTTATTCTGTGGCTGATGATCATTAAGCCGTCTGGTAACAGCGGTCATCAATACTCTGTCATTTAACGCAATTAACTTAACTCGTCAATGATTTTATGTTCAGTTGCATGTATTTCTATATTGCAATGCAATAAGTTATTTATGTTGTGTATTAATTCAACTATTTGCTAGTAATAATCAGATTGATTGGAAGGAGTCCTTGGCAATTATAATGTACATGTAGAGGTGGTGGATGGCAGGAAACTCAGCTTTGTATCTAATGGCGTATGAATTGAGGTTTACTTTTTTCCCTGGGAAAGCCCCCTAGTTTATTGAGGGTAGTTGGGTGGCAGCTAATTAAACACACAGAACACAGTGAAGGAAGCTTGACAGAAGAGTAGTACGTGTGTAAGATGTGCATGAATGGATGAATAGTATTGGCTTCACTGGACTAGGCAGCTCATTTTTCTATTATCTTCAGAAATGAATTTGGTATTTTTTTAAAAATGTATCCAAATGTACATTAAAAAAAAATGAAACACAGTGCTATCTATTTATAGGAACATGATTAATAAACTGGCAGTAAAACTGATTGGGTGTCATTGTAATTGCAAGTTTAGACTTTAGTAAACACTAATCGTTTTATGACTGAAGTGTAAAGAAATGCTGAGCAATGTTGTATTTGGACCAGGGTTGTCACTGAAGGTAAAGAGTAGCCATTCTTGATGTGACCATATATCTTTGGAGTCTGATCCAAAATGATAAGTAGCGATACAAGATGTGATCAAGTGTAGATGTGCCAATAATAGAGATTTGATGCTGTAGTTATGACTTCAATTCACGGTGTGTCACCTGTTAATAATAACTACAAATCAAACTCTAATTTGCAACTTTTACATTAATGAAAGTAATTCCTTACCTTCTAGAAACAAAGACATCTCCCGGAACATGGACTGCATTTGGTTCTGGTTCAAAGTGAGACCATTCCGTGTACTCACTGAAATCAGTGGGACCAGAGTCAGTCCAAAATCTTAAGATAAAGCTCGAGGCAGATAAGTCTAATAGTTCACAGTCAACAGAGCTGAAGTTAAACAAATTGGTTTCCTCTAGAGCAGTGCCTAAGCTGGGTTTCTCAGGACTAGTATCTGTAGTCACAACAACTGTTGCTCCAAGTGGCCGAGAATTAAAGCCAGAAGTCTCTGATGCTGTGGTAGTTCCAGACGATGAAGCCTTGTGAGTTTTCACAGCTGATGATGAAGCAGAACCTAAGTTATACAGTATTATAAAGAAGAGTAAACTAGCCATCTTGTCAAAGTCATAGCCACAAGCTAAGTCACAACAGCTATGGTTTGAGTATGTTTAGTCTTGCTTAGTTACCTTGAGGTTTCCTAGAATCTTTTTTTTCAAACGTGTTTTCGTCAAAGTTGACCTCATGACCTAGGAAGCCAGGAGAAGAAAAATACTCACTATTTGTCTACGGAAAGAATTATCCAATTAATCCATCATGTTACTATCTACAACTGCCCCTAATAATGGGCTATATACGTACCTTTGGCTTTAGGCATACTCCTATTTACTAGTTCGCCTGCCATTTTTGTCACCACATTATACTATTATAGTGCGCACCGGTAAATAATGAATAACACACTCACACACAAACCTACATTTGGTGTAGACCAAAACCCACGTGAGTACTATAGAGAATGCCATATTTATTCGGCATGTAGCCAGAGGTTTTTGGTAGTAATTTTGACCTCTTCAACTTTTTTTATTTTTAGCAAAGAGTAAAATTTTGACGTGTTAAATTTTTCCATAAAGGTATGCAGGAAATAACTAGCTACCTCTTCACTTTGCTCCTATGGTTCTTTACTGGTTATCTGGGGCATATATAATATGGGCTTCAACAACTAGACAAAATTGTCACAGAGCAACGCAGTACAAAAACAACAACATAATGCAATTTAATCTTTACAAGCTGTTATGTAGTTAAGAACCCCACACTGATTTAGTGACACTAATGAACTGATCAGTTGCACTCTGAGATGGGTGTGGTTCATTATGTCTCTATTCATTAGTACAACAAATTGCTCAATTGTTTTAGGCAAGTCAAAGTCACTCTCACCTTAGCCTGTCACTAGCTGCATCACATGATATTCCCAGGGAATTTGGCCATGTTCCTATTAGTTTTCTTTAACTCCACAAATCTCCAGTACTTCTAAATATCCCAGCGCCAGAGATACCTTCAGTGATGGTAAGTTATCCCACATGAAGAGAATGTGCTGACTGCTCAGACAAGAAGTAAGCCTAATGTTATAGTATTATATTGTATGAGCAGAGTGACTACAATAATGTATGGCCATATTTAAATATGCCTATTAATACTATAATATGTTCAAATGATGACATAATTGCTACCCCTAAACATAATTACTATCTCTTGCAGTACAATAATACACTGCTAAGGTTTATAAATTTTGAATGTAATATTGTGTGTACAGCCATATTGGCTTAGAGAATAAAAAAAATAAAATTGTTTTTGAATAGAAATTGGACAAAGTAATCTCCACAAAAGGCTAGTGAAAGGGAGGCATAGTTACATGCAAGAAGCTTTCTCCTAAAGAGAAAAATCATTTCTTTAAATTATGTTTTCTGATATACTGTTGACAAGTAATTGAGCCAAAACTGCTAGTCTGAAAAGTGCACAATGTCCACACCAGAAACAGGGAAGAAAGGAAAGAGAAGAAAATTTAAGTAGCAGCTATGAAGTCAAAGTTAACTTGAGGGTATCATGTAATGTTACACTTGCCACTTTGAGATGACTTGTCATTGAAGACATGAATAGACACTAAAGTAAGGAGTAGCATTGAATTAAATAATTGATTACATGTGTTCCTTTACCCAGATATGGTGCTCTTAAAATAGAGAGGGAAGACCTTCTACGTTAAGAATAGCAGGGTGTGGCTTGGCTAATAAAAAGGAGACAATACACATAAACTATTTTCATTGTATGAGGAGTTGAGCAATAAAGATACACACACACACACACACACACACACACACACACACACATATATATTATGATATATATTAACATGATAGAATGTTGACATCATGTATGAAGTACTTTGTAGCCATTTTTTCAGGTAATATTCCTACAATGGGATATAATTATTATGCCTCGCCACCCACTGGTGAAACATAAAAAGAATGATCAATGAGAACAGCCGACACATAAAGGTCAGTCACATGGTCAAAAAGAAAGTTCTATAAAAATGTTGGTGTGTGTGTGTGCGCGCGCGTGTGTGTGTGTGCATGCGTGTGTGTGCGTGTGTGTGTAGCTTAGGAGGTGATTATTATATAATGTTGTTCATGAGTTCTCTGTTCAACATGGAGAACAAGTGTCTCATGTGGGTGAGGTTTCAAACATGCATTCATTCTTATTTCTTAATCATAGCTTCCCCATTGGGTGTGGTGGACTCTTGTTGCTTGGCAACAAGAGTTCAGTTTGAGTAGCTACTCAGTTGTGCTTATTTTCGGATTATTTTGTGGTTTCTTGCACTTTGCAAAGCAATTTTTAAGTTCTAGTTGAATAATTTGAAGCTTCTATTTAAAGTGAGTCTCAAATAAACTACATGTATTCCTATTTACTGAATGACATCTCTACAGTAACTGTTGACCTGGTGTTCTCCAACAAAACCAACTGAACTCAACAGAACCTAAGCAGTCTCCTGCAGCTTTAACAACTAATCGATCAAGAGTCTATTCCTGTATTACAACTCGTCTCTTTCTATAAACCAAGTGTTTGAACCATGCCTTACAAGAAGCGTAATGCTATTACATTACCTATTACCCGAGATGAAGCTGCCATTGATATGGTGTGGGTGAGTGAGGACGTACTTGAAAGAGAAAGGAAGAGGAAAAATTCTACTTTCAAAAAAATGTGGAACAGAATTTCCACTTTGAGGAGCAGGAAAGCAAGATCTAAGAGTCCCTCAACTCAGAGGACTCCTTCAGTGGAAGATGAAGACAGGATTCCGCTGATGGAATCCCAGGACTGAGGACAATCAGAAGTGGGAGGGGGAGGGAGGATGTGTTTGTATGTTTGTGTATGTGTTGTGTATGTGTGCGTGTTCTATCACTTGGTTTGTACTCATACATTTGTGTTGGTATGTGTGTGTGTGTGTGTGTGTGTGATTGTGGATGTCAGTTTTTGTTTAAGTGTTTGTACATGGCTATGTGTAATACATGTGTTCATTTTCTATGTGTGCACATGTGTTCAATGTTGTTGTTTTGTTGTTGTTGTTGTTGTTTTTGTGTGTGTGTATTGTATTTTTTAGTACATGGGTGCACATTTGTTTTTCGCTTTATTGATGTTTATGTACATGTTTTTCATGCATATTGTATTATGTATGAGAACATGCTGTTTTATTTCTTTTTATTTCTGTGTGCACCGGTGTTTATTATTATTATTATTATTACAATGCACATCTGTTTTATGTTTTTTTATTTGTCTATATGTGTGTATGCATGCTTTTTAATTTTTTTTGTATGTGTGTGCACCATGTTTTATGTTTTAATGTGTGTGCACATGTGCATGTGTTTGTATGTGTTTGTATGTGAGTGTACATGTTTAATTTTTTTGTATGTCTGTGTACATGCATTTTATGTTTACTTTATCATTATGTGTGTCACTTGTGTTCTATGTTTGTTACTGTGTGGACTCATGATTGTAACTGAAGAGAGGAATGAGGAGAGAAGATGTTGTGAAGTAGGAGATGGGGAGAGAATATAACACTGCCCCTTTGAAATGGATTAAATTACTACTTGTAACTATAAGGTAAGGATGAAACTCTAGATTTACACTTAGAATCTTTTTCATTTTATACTTAGGTATGATTTACTGGATTCTACTGTCCATTTTTACCAGTTGATGAAGGAAGTAAATGAATGCTGAAATCGCATTCCAAGTGAACAGTAAATATTTTCAGAACAATTTGATTGGAAAACTCAAGGAAATATAAAAAGTCAAGCTTTATACTATTATAAGGTAAGTTGTAAATGGTGGTCTAGAGCACTGTAGCAAGATATTATCAAGGGTGTATAAATTGGAACCAACTGTATATGTAATATTATGCACTAACTTGTGCAAATTAGAAAATTAGAAGTGTAGTAGCATAATGTATTTTTATCCATGGTTTCCCTTTCCTTCTTTCTGTTCAATCCCAGTTTTTCTTATTCCTTATTTCAACTCATGGATTCCCTTCTCCTCGTTTGTTGGTCTCACCTGCTCCTAGTAATCTTTGTCCTTTTTGTGCATTTTCTTTTACCTCTTCATTGAAGTAGTTCCATCATTCATTTTTTCCTCACCTGCTAATATTTTTTGACCCCTGTTCTTCTTCTCAGCCATTCTAATATTTGTGGATTATGGTTCGCTATTGTAGATGAACACTCTTTCATTTTGTAGAGCAGGAGATGGACAGGGCATGCTAGTAAGGCACTCTTAGTCCTTCTAAGCTATTAGGTCACAATGGTGTAATGGTAAGTATGTGTAATTGTGAGTTTGGAAGATTCACA
>WLWD01004051.1_pt1 | contig 10578 bp, 6 predicted proteins | sample 6712731 | NCBI WGS metagenome assembly WLWD01 (sample SAMN12718690, study PRJNA576275) | sponge metagenome | isolation source: marine sponge | host: Mycale hentscheli | place: New Zealand: South Island, Marlborough, Capsize Point | collected 2014-11-01
GTGCTTCCCAATATACGGCTCACCTATCTGCAAATTGTAAGGAGCATTTCCATCAAGTTATTGACTCGCCATCCAAAATCACTATCCAGGATGTGCTAACAAAGCCCATTACATCTCCGACTACACCAGCTGAAATTAAAGCTACAGGGCATCTAGTGCGTAGAATCATGCAGCAGAATTCTGGATGCAGTGGAAATCAGGCAGTAGTCAAAGTTCCTACTCGGGGTCAGGTAACTCTACATTCTTATACACATAAATTTTGCAACTTAGTGAGTCACTTGTTTAGCCCATCACCTTGGTACCACTCACTGGATGCCGTGTTTGAAGTGGTGAGGCTTGTCAGCGAACACGAAAGCGTCGCTGTAATGAGGTCAGCAGAATACGCTTTATAGCCAGTGGAGGAGACCCTTTAATTCAGTTGGAAGCTGAGGTCAAGTCACTCACAAAGGAGGAGAGGGATGAACTCCTTTGCCAAGCTCAGCTTCCAGTTGTTATCCCCACAAAACATGCTCTAGCAATGAAGGCTGACCTTGCGTTGCCATGGAATAGGCTGAGAATTCTGAGGAGGTATACATATTTATAAATAATCAAAATTAATGATAAAAAATATGTACCTAGATGGTTCAAATCCCTGAACATCCAGATATCTAGTGAGAAGCGGCAAAGGGTGATGGCCAATGACATAGTTGGGGAAAATCTGGTTGCAGAAGGGGCGCCTTCTCTTTTTCACAGGACATTGGAGGAGAAGTGATCAGAGCTGTTCCTTTTGTTTATGTCCCTAACCTGATCACTAAAGTTGCAGACATAATTCATCGGCATGAGCTGTAAGCTTTTAATAATCAATATAACTATGAAATAAAAAGAGAACACACCTTAGGTCTCCCAGTGGTCTTGTATATCACAATGGAGCTATCCCTAACGGTGAGCTGTGGATTAAATTTGGTGGTGATAAAGGGTGTGGTAATTTCAAGTTCAACTTGCAACTGATGAACACAGTGCATCCCAACTCCACAAAAAAACACAGCTCTGATTTCAGTGTTTAAAGCCGGTGATAGCGTTGCCAACCTCCATACAGCGTTGGACATGTATAAGGAACACCTCTCTGAAATAATGGGAATGCCAGTCAAGTAATTTAGCGTAATATTAAATTTTACATTTTTACATCATTCCATTACCTGTTTTGCAGTGGGCGTATCATTCGGGTGTTCATGGCAGGAGATTATGAATTTCTTTGTCGGCTTTATGGTCTTAGTGGAGCTAGCGATATGCATATGCAATACACTGAAGGTATCCACACATCTATCATTCCTTGACTTTAGGATGGCACAATTGCTTGTGGTGCCACATCACCAGCAGTAATTTGATCAAGCCTCTTGCTAAGAGAGGGAGGTGACATTTGCTAACCCTACAGAAAGACCACAGCGACTTCATGTCCAAAGCTTGTGGAAACCTTAAACAGGCCAAACATTTTAACAATGTAATTGGAGACTATTTTTTTGACATTCCACTGGAAAATGTAAGTATTTACTGAGCTTATAAAAAGCAATATTTATTGAAAAATTATGTAGGTATGCATACCTGGCTTACATATATCTCTGGGCATATTTGATCGGCTCTGGAAACTCCTAGAAAGTAGCTGTACAGACCTTGACATTAGCCTTGCTGAATGTAGTAGTAGTGATTTTGGTGGGATGGCATTCAGAGAACTTCTCAGGAGAAAGAAATTTGTGCTGTCAGAGATAGAGAGCCAGAAAAATTATGCAGTAGTGCTCGACCAAATGGCAACTTACAGTGTCTGACACTTTCCAACCCCCAAGCTAGCAGCTTCATACAGGAGTTGAAGAAAGAGGCATCAATTGCACTAAAGAAAATAGCTGAAATGGTGAATAATGAATTGTACATGTCACCTACTTAATGTTCACTACATTTTCACAGTCATCTGAATTGTCTAAGTTGCGTGCTGAAATGAAGAAGAAAGTTCAACGCAGTGATGGCCCTTTCTTTTCCACATTGGAAAAGCGCTTGAATGAGCTCAATGTTGAACGACAGGCATACCAAGGTGGGATTTTTGTAGGGAATCATGTGCACAAGCTACTCAAAGTAAGTTGCAATAGTTCCATCTACGCTTGTTCTTCTTTACTTTGCCTGTCTGACAGCCCCGTAGTATTGATGTTCTCACGGGGAACATTAGCAAAGTTGCACAGAAGCACCCTTGTCTTCAGAATCAGGCAAAGTTGATCCAGGAGAAATTTGCTCGCCTTCTACAACTGTTTTCTAAATGCCACAATGCCTACAACTCCGCTGTGTACATAGATGACAAACAAATAAAAGACATAGGTATGAACAATAATAGTTATAGATTAATAGTATGTAATGTCATAATAATGTAACTTACAGAAAAGGATATTGAGAATTTTATGGCCTTCTACCGAGCTGAATTTCCACATGCTACAGTGCTTCCAAAGATGCATGTATTGGAGGATCACACTGTTCCTTGGTTGAAGTGATGGCATCTGGGAGCTGGATTGATGGGGGAGCAGGGAGCTGAGTCAATACATGCTCATATGATGCGGCTAGAACGCACTTACCAGGGTGTGGCAAATGAAGTTGATAGACTCAAATATATTATTAAAGAGCACATGCTAGAATCAGCTCCTGTCTTTAACTTCCCTTCGACCTCCCATAAAAAGGAGAAAGCTAGAAGATGAAGAAGACAACACAGGCACCTTATCCCACAAAAAGAAGAGTGAAGATGAAGGCAACACAATCACCACTACATAACTATATGTTCTTGCTTTACCTTTTTAATTCTTGCACATTTCTTTTGGTCAACCAGTAATACGCTAAAAAAAATATACTGCCGTTATCTGGCCTTTTCTAAAAGCCTCTGTATAGATTAAACCATACCTTGAAACACTTTGCACAGTTTGAAGCACTTCAGGAGAGCTGCAGTAGGCTCTGTAACAGGCCGATTTTTGCGATCTTAACTTCCCCGCCAGAGCTAATTCAGCAAAAAAAATGTTTTATTTTTTTTGCTGCTGGTGTAATTTGACCCATTTACTTCAGTTCTGGACATCAATCATAGCCTTTGATTGAGTGAAACGTCACAAAAAGGTGCTTGCATTCCTCAGGAGTAATTGGTTGTCTAGCAGTTGCTAAGGATACTCTGAGTGAGGAAATAATTTTTGGGGTGTGTCTAAGTGTCCACACGGGGAATTGGATTGAAACATCCGTGATGTAGGTACATATATTGCTTATAGATTACTACTCAATGTCTCTGTTATGACTGATGGTGATGCTGAACTAATGCAAAGTCTTGAGCATACATGTACATACTTATATGGCATTGGGTGCGTGCAAGTTATGAGCTTAACCTTGAGATGAATAACAAAGTCCTGATTAGAATTTCTTTATAAGATAATCGAATTAAACCTATTTATTTGTATGGAAAAAGGTAAATTGTTGTAGCTTTTTGTAGTGTTTATTCTCTTGGTCCAGATACAACCCCACATCATTTATTCCCTTTTTTTTTCATTGGTTAATTTCAAGAGAGACCAATTTAATAAACATCGATTAATCTTACCGAGAAATTTTGAGAGGGCTTAGCTATGTTAGATATTTTTAGTGTGTTTTGTAGAACTGACAATTGTCCTTTAAATTGGATGTATGTACGTACATTGCTGAGCAGTAACATTTTATCTCCTTGTTGAACATACAACAAACAACAACAACAACAACAACAACAACAGAAGCTTCAGAACCAACTTGTAAACTTCCTTCAACTTGTGACACAAGTCCTGCTGAACCTAACAGCAGGAGTGGTCATGAATGGAGTGAGAGGAAGTTTTCTCTACTGACTATATGCTTACGATTTGTGTTATTCTGGGTCTAGTACGTAACTGAGAGAAGAAAATTCTCATTACTATGAATATCATTGAAGTTTAGGAAAGAGGAGGGGGTGTGGCACATTACCCTATTCATCCCTTGGGATGAGAGCCAGCTACTGGTCATTCTTGTACATTATGTATCTGAATAGCCAGCGTCCTTTCACAGAGTTTGTGTTTAATGTTCCTTGTGTGTATATGTACAATAGTCCATTGTTCGGGATACAGTATCCTTATCCTTGCATGGGGTGTCTATTACTCTAGTAGTAGTGTAGAAGTAAGAGTAAATTCTATGAAATCAAGAAAATCATCAGGTGGCACATGTAGTCTACTGAGACAGTAGGACTTCAGTATCTGAACACGTTGGAACCGAGAAGTGTTTGGATAACTGAACACCATAGAAAAAAGCACCAATATAGGGGTGTGGTTGAGCAATTATTTGTGTATGCACGTGCTACTATTAGATTTTGGGTGTTCGGATAACTGAAGTTCTACTGTACTCACATATAAAACTAATGCATCTATAATAGTGACTTATGTATTGGTTCTTGTTGTTGTTTTTTGTTGTTTTTTTTGTTTTTGTTTTTGGTTGTCTGCACATGTTACCATGAAGCAATTGAGATAAAGTGTCTTTATGCAATGTATACTATTATATATTCTGATACAGTGTATATGAGTCATATTATCACGTTTATAAATTCAGGTTTTATTTTTTTATTTATTTTTTTTATTTATTATTATTATTATTTTTTTTTTTTTACTCCCCCATGCATTTGCCACAAGTAGTTTATTTACCAGCTTTGTTGAGTGTACTTATCAACTTAATGCAACTCTCATGGGATGTGATAATAATGTTCAATTTGCATTAATATTAGCTAGTGTATATCTTGAAAATCAGTTCTATTTGAGAGTATGGGTGTGTGCAATTAAAAATAATTATCATATATGTCCAATAAATTTATTACATGGAGTTATCTACTAATCTGAGTTTCAAGTAAAGATTTAAATAAGCAATTTCATGACATTACAATTGAAATGAAATGATTACAAGTGTGTATTTGTTGATGAATTGCACCATATAGTCTGTTCATATTAAAATGAGTAAATAAATGTTTGATCTACAATTATATATTGACTAGTTTATAATGTGTTCAGACTATTACAATAACTGCAATCTGTTAATTTCTTTCTCATTGTTGTCTTTTGAGTTTCAGTTTTTTAGCAATCATAATGACTGCAGTAGCTCCACTAGCTATGCCTATAGCTCCCACTAGTCCTCCTGCAGCAGCTCCAAATGCTCCACCCACTAGTGCTCCTATTCCTGCACCCACTCCGGGTATCACAAAGACTCCCACTCCACCTCCAATTCCTGCTCCAGCAACTCCGCCTACTGCCCCTCCTCCTACAGCTCCACCCACAACTGCCAATGCTATGGCCTTAAGCTTGTCTTTGACTGTGAAGAAGCCATACCTGAATTGAATTAGAGAAGATCTTAAGACATTTGCTTGCGGAATATTATTGTTGAGCTTTGAAATATACATGTAGGCTAGGTCATTCCATTCGTATTCATGAGTCCATGGCTGCAGTGGGAATAACATCTTAGTAGAGATATTTGGGTCTATCCCTACTGGTATTGCAACTATATCATTATGACTATCTCTTGTAAACTGCTGAAAGCTCACGTACTCTAAGAAAAGTTTGACAGACTTCTTTACTCCAATATTTGCCAATTCTTTCTGCAGTTCCATGCAATGGTCTTTCAGAAAGTCACAGTACTTCTGTTGATCACTCTCAGAGTTAGAAGGGAACTCATTTTTGCGGATGTGGTCACTGTAAGTGAGCAGGACAAGACACCAATCCCAGATGCTGGGTCCGAAAATGCTGTTCAAATGTTTCAGAGTTGTGCGGTAATCTTCATTGATGGTATTGTTAGGCATCACTGGCAGTGTCAGGATAAGTAGAAAACTGTTTTTTATGGCCAACTCTTTCATTTCTCTCAGTACACGTTGATCGTTAATGTCATTAGCTGCGGTCAGTCCGGGTATTTCAGCGACTGTCAGAAGAATTCCATTTCTTTCAGTTGTCACTGTCTCAACCCTTTGTGTGAGGGGTGTGGCACTAGGTCCTGCAAGTAAGTCCAAGCCAAAGATGTTGCTTATCCCTGTAGACTTACCAGACCCTGTCAGTCCAGCTACCATTGCATGGAGTTGTGGAAGTAGATTGTCTTTCTCTGCCATTATTCGATACTGGCTGAACTGGAACTAGAGACACTTTCTTGTCAGAACTAGTCAGCCTATTACTTTATAATGTACAGCTACAATCTAGGACACAGCAGGGTGTTTCCCAGGGGAAATACCTACTATACACACACACACATGTTTACCTACATGTATATGAGTTATAGTATAAGTAGCTACTGAGACTAGTGCACAGTTGCAGGGAGTAGTGAGCATGTCTGCCTTTAAGCTATAATAAGATGCTTCCTTTAATCTTCAGCTTCTGAAGCCTACAACTGAAAGATGGTGTTCGGTGTGAGAAACTTAGCAGTAGGTTCTGTAGGAGTAGCACGGTTGTGTGCAGTTACCTTTAATATTAAAGCATGCATATCTCACCACAATAAGATCTGTACTGGTTTTCTCAAAACACATTAAAAGCCAAGACATGCATGTACTATCACCACATAGTTGGCCAATTTTATATGAGTTTTGGAAGTCTATTGAATGGCAGATAAAAGCTCCAAATTTTGCTTCAACTCCAACTCTATTGGTGAGGGAGTGACAGTCTGAGATTGCATGTGGGTGGATCAAATTCCAGCTCGATAAAGTGCCTGTCTAAACAATCTCAACAACTCTTGCATAAAAGAAAGTCTTGTCTTTGTTCATTGACTGAGTTTAATTGCTGGTTTTTTCACACATTTATCACTTTATATTTTTTGCATGGCTCAGACAATTCTATAAGACATTTTGTATATTTCTTTGGTAGGCTGTTATGACACTGTCCTTATATATTGTGGATGCAATATAAAGATTGTAATAGGTCACTTTTAGGTATAAATATGGAGTCATGTGGCACAGCTATGTATGTATGCCTTAATATATTTATGCATTTGTTTACAAGTTTATAAATTCAGGTTTCTCTCTCTCTCTCTTTTTTTATTTTATTTTTATTTTTACTCCACGATATATTTGCTACGGATTGTTTAATTACCAGGTTTGTTGAGACTGTAGGGGATAATGGTCTTTATCAACTTAGTGTCACTCTCATGGGATGTGACCATAGTTGTCAATTAGCATTGGTACAAGCTGACAAGCTTCTTATTCGATTTGAAAGTATGTGTGTGTGCAAAGTAAATTGAATTACCAGATATATGAGTGCAAGAAATTGATTATGTGGACTTGTCTACTAATTTGAGTATCAATAAAAGTTTTATTTTATGTGAATGACCAATAAAATTCATTACATTACAATTGAAATTATAATGAATCGCACCATATAGTCTGTGTGCAAGTTAAAGTGAGTAAATAAATGTTTAATCTACAATTATATATTGACTAGTTTATAACGTGTTCAGACTATTACAGTAACTGCAATCTGTTAATTTCTTTCTCATTGCTGTCTTTTGAGTTTCAGTTTTTTAGCAATCATAATGACTGCAGTAGCTCCACTAGCTATGCCTATAGCTCCCACTAGTCCTCCTGCAACAGCTCCAAATGCTCCACCCACTAGTGCTCCTATTCCTGTACCCACTCCGGGCACCACAAAGGTTCCTGCTCCACCTCCAATTCCTGCTCCAGCAACTCCGCCTACTGCCCCTCCTCCCACAGCTCCACCCACAGCTGCCAATGCTATGGCCTTAAGCTTGTCTTTGACTGTGAAGAAGCCATACCTGAATTGAATTAGAGCAGATCTTAAGACGTTTGCTTGCGGAATGTTATTGTTGAGCTTTGAAATATACATGTAGGCTAGGTCATTCCATTTGTAATGTATTCATGAGTCCATGGCTGCAGTGGGAATAGCATCTTAGTAGAGATATTTGGGTCTATCCCTACTGGTATTGCAACTATATCATTATGACTATCTCTTGTAAACTGCTGAAAGCTCACGTACTCTAAGAAAAGTTTGACAGACTTCTTTACTCCAATATTTGCCAATTCTTTCTGCAGTTCCATGCAATGGTCTTTCAGAAAGTCACAGTACTTCTGTTGATCACTCTCAGAGTTAGAAGGGAACTCATTTTTGCGGATGTGGTCACTGTAAGTGAGCAGGACAAGACACCAATCCCAGATGCTGGGTCCGAAAATGCTGTTCAAATGTTTCAGAGTTGTGCGGTAATCTTCATTGATGGTATTGTTAGGCATCACTGGCAGTGTCAGGATAAGTAGAAAACTGTTTTTTATGGCCAACTCTTTCATTTCTCTCAGTACACGTTGATCGTTAATGTCATTAGCTGCGGTCAGTCCGGGTATTTCAGCGACTGTCAGAAGAATTCCATTTCTTTCAGTTGTCACTGTCTCAACCCTTTGTGTGAGGGGTGTGGCACTAGGTCCTGCAGGTAAGTCCAAGCCAAAGATGTTGCTTATCCCTGTAGACTTACCAGACCCTGTCAGTCCAGCTACCATTGCATGGAGTTGTGGAAGTAGATTGTCTTTCTCTGCCATTATTCGATACTGGCTGAACTGGAACTAGAGACACTTTCTTGTCAGAACTAGTCAGCCTATTACTTTATAATGTACAGCTACAATCTAGGACACAGCAGGGTGTTTCCCAGGGGAAATACCTACTATACACACACACACATGTTTACCTACATGTATATGAGTTATAGTATAAGTAGCTACTGAGACTAGTGCACAGTTGCAGGGAGTAGTGAGCATGTCTGCCTTTAAGCTATAATAAGATGCTTCCTTTAATCTTCAGCTTCTGAAGCCTACAACTGAAAGATGGTGTTCGGTGTGAGAAACTTAGCAGTAGGTTCTGTAGGAGTAGCACGGTTGTGTGCAGTTACCTTTAATATTAAAGCATGCATATCTCACCACAATAAGATCTGTACTGGTTTTCTCAAAACACATTAAAAGCCAAGACATGCATGTACTATCACCACATAGTTGGCCAATTTTATATGAGTTTTGGAAGTCTATTGAATGGCAGATAAAAGCTCCAAATTTTGCTTCAACTCCAACTCTATTGGTGAGGGAGTGACAGTCTGAGATTGCATGTGGGTGGATCAAATTCCAGCTCGATAAAGTGCCTGTCTAAACAATCTCAACAACTCTTGCATAAAAGAAAGTCTTGTCTTTGTTCATTGACTGAGTTTAATTGCTGGTTTTTTCACACATTTATCACTTTATATTTTTTGCATGGCTCAGACAATTCTATAAGACATTTTGTATATTTCTTTGGTAGGCTGTTATGACACTGTCCTTATATATTGTGGATGCAATATAAAGATTGTAATAGGTCACTTTTAGGGAGTCATGTGGCACAGCTATGTATGTATGCCTTAATATATTTATGCATTTGTTTACAAGTTTATAAATTCAGGTTTCTCTCTCTCTCTCTTTTTTTATTTTATTTTTATTTTTACTCCACGATATATTTGCTACGGATTGTTTAATTACCAGGTTTGTTGAGACTGTAGGGGATAATGGTCTTTATCAACTTAGTGTCACTCTCATGGGATGTGACCATAGTTGTCAATTAGCATTGGTACAAGCTGACAAGCTTCTTATTCGATTTGAAAGTATGTGTGTGTGCAAAGTAAATTGAATTACCAGATATATGAGTGCAAGAAATTGATTATGTGGACTTGTCTACTAATTTGAGTATCAATAAAAGTTTTATTTTATGTGAGTGACCAATAAAATTCATTACATTACAATTGAAATTATAATGAATCGCACCATATAGTCTGTGTGCAAGTTAAAGTGAGTAAATAAATGTTTAATCTACAATTATATGTGACAGTCTATGGGAAAAGGGGGCACTTCACTTAAAAATTGAAATTGAGATATAGGCTCCAAAAGTAAGTCATAGGAAAAATTCTTTCTTTCTCCTATTTTTGTTTTTTGCAGAATTAGTCTTAGTGACCCTTACTCTAAGTCTATGCCAAATTTCAAATGCCGAAACAACTTAAAAGACCCCAAGCGTGCCGTGGAAAGACAAGCTACTTTTTATTCTCTCTCGTTCTCGAAGTACAATAAACGGGGAATGGGCGGAGTTTCAAACAAGCAGTAAAAAAAAAAAAAAAAAAATGGCATAGCTTTGAGAATAGTGCATGCAATCAACAGCTTACCTCTGGTTGAAAGTATACCACTACATGGTAGAGTAGGCCAAGGTTCCGACGACAGTCTGTGAACGCTCTGACAGCTAAAAAAGAACTCTACGGGCAACTTCGTTAGTTCGCCGTTAAAAAGCGCCTGTACGATTTAATGTCTTATGCGGAGTACGCCGTTAAGTATACGGAAACCTTAATTATACCGGAAGTGGAAATTCAATTTATGTTTTCTCGATTTCTAGTTTAAATGCTTTGCTGAATACAGCCCAGTTCAACTGCCAGTTTCTCTGCACGGGGAAGGTTTTACCCTCCAGTATTTTAGCACTAAGTTGAGATAAATTTTAGCTTTTTATTAGCATAAAAAACTCAATATTTTTTGTTTGAGTGAAGTGCCCCATTTTCCCATAGACTGTCACATAT
>WLWD01005455.1_pt1 | contig 10556 bp, 9 predicted proteins | sample 6712731 | NCBI WGS metagenome assembly WLWD01 (sample SAMN12718690, study PRJNA576275) | sponge metagenome | isolation source: marine sponge | host: Mycale hentscheli | place: New Zealand: South Island, Marlborough, Capsize Point | collected 2014-11-01
AGATGTTGTGGGCATAGAACAGGCTGTCTACTTGGTTCGCTCAGTAGCAGCATAGCAAGACGAGGTTTAACCCAACCTTTCTCTTACACCTTGTGACCATGAAGGGAGAAAAAAAAAGGGGAGGGGGGGGGGGGAAATAAAATACTGTGCCCGAACACCATTCTGCCGGATGAAGTACGTACACGTTGCTACGACACCCATGTGACCACTCGACAAGGAACAGCTCAACGTACAAACACACGCACAGAGCACCCATCTCTCTCTATTTTCCATCCATCATGTCTGCGAGCGTGTGTATCTGTGTACATTTCCTACTGTACTGCATATATTATTACAACACTAACTACACCAAGACAAATTCAAAACACTTCCCGTTCAGACGGAGTGGAACAAACAGTTCGTGTTTACTACATAGACCAATTCAACAAAAATCTGTCCTACACGTGCCTTCAGGGCAAACCTCACCACTACAAGGTGTTTTCTCTTTTAAATATTAAAACTTCAAATATTATGTTGAAGAAATTTGTTGCCCTTGTGTCTATTTAGTTACATACATCAGAAATTTCAGTGCAGGGAACAGCTTCCACTGTAAATTATAATTTATAGGGAATAATAATTGCTGATCTATTCTTCTCTATGTATGCATCGTTATTTGTTATTCTTGATTAATTAGTCATACACAAGATAGGATGATTAAATATTGGTTTGTGCATCAGCTCCTTAGCTTTAGTTTCAAATTCCTTCACTTGTAATAACACGGTACACTGTCTACAATGTAGCCATGTTTGCTGTCTGTTCTTATAACAGAGAAGTGAGTGCAGGCCAGAGCATGGTGAGTGCCCATGCAATATGCTCAACACTATTCCTTGCCATTATTTCTTTAGTAAGATAACATATCAGTCTTACTAGCACCAAAAGAAGGGGAAAAACAACAACAAAAAAAAAACAACAAAAAAAACAACAACAAAAAACAAAAACAAAACAACAACAACAAACAATTGGAGAATAGCAAGTGTCAGATGACTTGTTCCTGTAACACCTGTTAAAATAAAACAACAACAACAACAAAAACAAAACAAAAAAAAAAGGCCCAAAACTTTCTATTGGGGTGTTTGGCTGATTTTCTTCTGTCAGATTTGGTCAAAAACTGAAAGTGGACCATATGCTGAGTTTATAAAATCATGTTCATGCTCCAGTGAAGCTCATGATCCTATGTCTTGTCTTGTACAGCCATCCTTCATTAGTTAGCAAATTGAGGTCTGAGCAACCAGTTATCTACTCCATCAATGAATACAGTGTTTACCACACCTACCCATTGCTGCACTTCAAAACAGTCCCTTTGACCGCCCGCCAGCATGTGCACACAGCCAGCAACTGACCAGAAGAATCTGCTGCACTGAAAGTGACTTAACCGTACAATTATAGATTGTAATACGAAAGCCGTCACCTACATATTAATTAACCCTCGGGGGATGCACATGAGATTTATAGCAAGCATCCTTCTGTTGCAATGAGACCACACTGTAACATAACAACAAGAAATAAATACCATCTACTTTTTTCTTAATGTTTCAAAGTGTCAGTTTAAAAGGAAGGGTTTCACCAAACTGAAGTCAAACCACCAACTACAATTACCGTATGACTACTACATTATGATAACTGTTACTACCTATGTATTGTAATATCACATTAACAACATAATCATTTACAGGAGCTACACATGTTCTAATTAATGCTCACCTAGCCCCTCGGACCCACATGAAGAGACACGGCATCTGCAGCACCAGAAGACAGAACAGCACGCACCCGACTTCTCTGAGCAGCGGAGAAGCGTGGCCACGCCCCTTCACCTGGAGCAGAAAGCCGACAAAGGCCAACCCGAACCCAAGCCCACTGCACACCCCCAGAGTGAAGACCACTCCCACCAGCATCATCCCCCATGAAATGACGCTTCGACTGCGGGCAAAAGATTGAGAGTGCCATCCTAGGATGTCCGTCACCACGGAGATGGCGAGGTAGAGGAGATGCTGGAGGCCACACGCCACCAGGTGAATAAGAAATGGTCCACCACCACTCCACAGAGGACTGGCTCCAAACACTCTCCCAGCATCCACCCAGCCACACCTACAATAAGGACGGACAATTTTAATTAATTAAATACATTCCAATTATATAATAACAGTACTAGTACTCTCTCTCTCTCTCTCCGTAACCCACTACAAATCACTTCTTATAAAGAAAAGTGGTGAGAGCAGGGTGTAAGGGGGGAGGGGGAAGGGTGTGTGATGGTTTCCTACCTCCAAGTAATGCTGTCGTGTCCTGGGCACAGCGTTCAGGATGCCTCTGAAAGTGATCTATTTAAGACTTGCAACTCGACCCATCACTGGCTGAAACTATTTAAACCATGCATGCTAGTACAGTACATACATGTATTGATCACTCCAACGTTACTTGTGAGCTGTATAAATTCGGGAAATTTTAAGATACATGGCCATGGATTGAATTTATCCACACAGCTCTCTAACGCACAGTTCTTTAAAACAAATTATAGCAAGAGTTTAATTTGTGCCCGTATGGAACAGATAGTGCGTGCATGCGTCTGTGTTTGCATGAGTCTACGTGCGCACGTCTGTGCATGTGCACGTCAAATGATACAGGTAACATGTGAGATGATATCACTTAGAAGGGGACAACAACTACCACAATGAGATCATCGGAACATTGTGAGAATTATTTCAAGAGTTATTTAGCTTGAGAGGGTGGGAGGAAATCAACACTCAACTGTGAAAGGAGTTTCCCTACACTACAGGTTGGTTCCTAGAGGAGAAAAAAAAAAGTAACTGAATTTGGTACGACTAATCAACACCATACCGCGAACATTATCGCTCATGCTAAAAGTTACTGCGCCTAAGTTTCATATAATTGCTGTGGCACGGATTAATGCCGTTGATTAAACTTATGATACTTCTCAAATTTCTCTCCATGTAAGTCATGGGCAGTGGCAAACTAAGAATGTCACAGTTAATTAAACCAGTGAGGGCCTAGCTGGAGCATGTCGGTGTCCTGCTCACCCAATACCTCACATTGTTGTAATACACACACATTACCAACTCATCTGGGTTCAATTACATCTCTAGCCGCTCCGGAATTCCTGAGTCTGTGTGACGTGCACACAAGCTATGTACACCTTCGATCATTTGAAATGGTTTTTAGCTCTGGCCTACCCATCCCTGTAATTATGGGAGATCAGAGTTGAGCATTACAAACCATGTAGCTTACAACCACTCTTGCATAATAGCCTCTGCTATAGAACTGACATGAAGAAACTTAAATAAAAGACGATTGATTAGTAAGGCCACCAACTGTAAACTAATTTGAAATTAGTAAAAATATACAATCAACAAAGAATAGAAAATGAGGTACAGCACGCGCGCACACACACAATTCATCAATATCAACACCCACTAACACAAACATTACTTTTGTGATTACAACAGTCTACCAGCTCAGTCCTACTCACAGACCTACTAAGAATGCTAAAGTTGAATGCAGTTAAGTTTATTATGTGTATGATCTGTCCAAGTATTGATAAAAACAAAGGGAGGGAGAGAGGGAAGAGAAAGGTTTCCAGAAGAAACATGTGCCTTAAAATAAAACCTTGGGCCCCCAATCAAGGCACAAACAAGAACTACAAACTACTGCTGACACATTACACCAATAAAATACAATACCTATGTCTACCTACCATACCTATGTCTACCTACCATACCTATGTCTACCTACCATACCTATGTCTACCTACCATACCTATGTCTACTTACCATACCTATGTCTACCCACCACACCTATGTCTACCTACCATACCTATGTCTACCCACCACACCTATGTCTACCTACCATACCTATGTCTACCCACCATACCTATGTCTACCTACCATACCTATGTCTACCTACCATACCTATGTCTACTTACTATACCTATGTCTACCTACCATACCTATGTCTACTTACCATACCTATGTCTACCTACCATACCTATGTCTACCTACCATACCTATGTCTACCTACCATACCTATGTCTACCCACCATACCTATGTCTACCTACCATACCTATGTCTACCTACCATACCTATGTCTACCTACCATACCTATGTCTACTTACTATACCTATGTCTACCTACCATACCTATGTCTACTTACCATACCTATGTCTACCTACCATACCTATGTCTACCTACCATACCTATGTCTACCCACCATACCTATGTCTACCTACCATACCTATGTCTACCTACCATACCTATGTCTACCTACCATACCTATGTCTACTTACCATACCTATGTCTACCTACCATACCTATGTCTACTTACCATACCTATGTCTACCTACCATACCTATGTCTACCTACCATACCTATGTCTACCTACCATACCTATGTCTACCCACCATACCTATGTCTACCTACCATACCTATGTCTACCTACCATACCTATGTCTACCTACCATACCTATGTCTACTTACTATACCTATGTCTACCTACCATACCTATGTCTACTTACCATACCTATGTCTACCTACCATACCTATGTCTACCTACCATACCTATGTCTACCCACCATACCTATGTCTACCTACCATACCTATGTCTACCTACCATACCTATGTCTACCTACCATACCTATGTCTACCTACCATACCTATGTCTACCCACCATACCTATGTCTACCTACCATACCTATGTCTACTTACTATACCTATGTCTACCTACCATACCTATGTCTACTTACCATACCTATGTCTACCTACCATACCTATGTCTACCTACCATACCTATGTCTACCTACCACACCTATGTCTACCTACCATACCTAGTCTACCCACCATACCTATGTCTACCTACCATACCTATGTCTACCTACCATACTTATGTCTACCTACCATACCTATGTCTACCTACCATACCTATGTCTACCTACCATACCTATGTCTACCTACCATACCTATGTCTACCTACCATACCTATGTCTACCTACCATACCTATGTCTACCTACCATACCTATGTCTACCTACCATACCTATGTCTACCTACCATACCTATGCCTACCTACCGTGAGGCCAAGCAGATGAAGCTAATGGCTACCATCTCCCAGTGCAAACACCTGAAGGAGGCCGTCAAGCATACGGCAGTCAGCCATGGCAGTAGGTAAGGGATGTACAAGACGGCGAGCTTGTCCAGAAGCAGCTGCGGTGCTGCCGTCACTTCAAGCTCCAGTTCGCACCTGGAGCTGCTCCACAGCATCAGCCGAGCAGACTCCTCCCCCTCGCTGGCGGAAGCAGAGCTTTCCAACTCAGAGGGTGTGGCCAGGATGGCCAAGTGTAGTGTTATAGATGAAACGCCAGTTGGGGACTCGTTATGATGGTGGGCGTGGTGTGGGTACCATGGTGTCACCACGACGCCAGCCACGCCTCCACAACCAGATCTCACCTCCACAGTATATGAATGCCACATCTAAAAAATAAAATAAATTTATAAAGAAACAGTAAATGATGACTCATAGGTATGAACGAGGCAGATGATGGTTGAAACGGAAAACTAGTTGCATCGTCAGCTTTCTACTTTCAGACTATCGTATTACAGAGTTAACAAATATTGAAAGCACCATCACTAAACATCTGCTTAGCTCTCTCTCTCTCCCGACGTACAATATTTACTCCAACATGACACAGAATCCTCATACTAATTTTCTTCTCCACAAACAAGCCAACATTCCTAGAATCCAGGTCGTGTCACCGAGGGATATGAAGTCAAATGCAGGCAAAGAGGGACCTCTTAATCCCGCCCTCTCTAACCCTCTCCCATGGCCTATATTTAGACTAATAGATGTCCACCATTCAGCAGCACTGCATACCACACTACTCTAAATACAAATACTGCTATGCAGGCATGAGCTACTCAACCTTCAAATCCATTCCAACCTTCAAATCCACTCCAACCTTCAAATCCATTCCAACCTTCAAATCCACTCCAACCTTCAAATCCACTCCAACCTTCAAATCCATTCCAACCTTCAAATCCATTCCAACCTTCAAATCCATTCCAACCTTCAAATCCACTCCAACCTTCAAATCCATTCCAACCTTCAAATCCACTCCAACCTTCAAATCCACTCCAACCTTCAAATCCACTCCAACCTTCAAATCCATTCCAACCTTCAACTCCATTCCAACCTTCAAATCCATTCCAACCTTCAAATCCATTCCAACCTTCAACTCCATTCCAACCTTCAAATCCATTCCAACCTTCAACTCCATTCCAACCCTTCAAATGCCTTCAAGCCCATAGCCTGTCAATGAGTGTGTTAGAGGAGGTCCTAACTAGGTTTACATTGAATGGGAGATGTGATTATAGCAGAGAGAACCAACCACGACAAAGGTAACCTCCAGCTCTATATGCCTCTCTTGGCATGAAGCTAATAGCAACCGGAGCTCAAGGGTGATATAATGGACTTCTAAAGCATTCAGTGCCTCAGAATAGTCAACATCCATTCGTCTAAATATAGGCCACCAAGTGTAAAAGCTTTGGTGGGTGGGTAGGGGTCAGGGGGGTGGGTACATCATGACGGGTGAGAAAGGAGCACGTTCCTCTCTCTTTGTCTACTGCCATTTTCTTTTGTTCCAAATTGGGTGAATGATTTGATGTTGTTCTGTAATTCTTAATTATACAAATACAGTTGGTATCGTGAACATAATTATAACCCATTGAAATGTTAGCTGGCACAAGAGGAATTAAACATGGGATCACCTCATCCATACAAAGGGCTCTAACTCTGAACTACACACAACAGCCAGCAGTGAGAATGACTTGTTTATACTACACAAGCTATCACTACTCGGGGAAAATGAAGAAAAAAATTCACTTCATCAAATTTAATGTTTTTTTGTTTTTTAAATTACTGTGTACAATGGCTCACACACTATTTGTGCTAAAGAACCAACATTTAATGATTGAAGAGGACTTCATGCAAAATGTTGAAAGGTTGGGTTAAGTTTTTTTATTAAATATATATTGGCTGCTAGAACTGAGAAAAAAACTGATATAATAATAATAATAATGATAATAATAATATAATAATAATAATAATAATAATATATAATGAATAACTACTTAATTAAACAAACAAAGGGTGTGTGGTGATGCCATAAAAGTTCAAGTGTGACACCTTCAATACCAACTCCTCCATGCTAATCATCCTTGTGGTGGTCAATGAAAAAACTAGCTCAGCAAAAAAGAAAAAATAATTAACCAAATGTTTTATTTATACAGTCTTCCCTTGCAGCATGTGATGCAATTAAAAATGTCTGCAACACCTGTGAGCGAACAGCTACAAAGGCTTGGGTTGACCAGAAAATAACACACCTGCACCTCTTGGGCATTTATAAATAAATTTAAGAAAAATTAATGCAACTTGTATGGGATAGTTTGAGCAGGCTGCAGGCCACATTGTAGCCAGGGACCCGGTGCCTCTGTGAGGCCACACTGTAGCCAGGGACCCGGTGCCTCTGTGAGGCCACATTATAGCCAGGGACTTGGTGCCTCTGTGAGGCCACATTGTAGCCAGGGACCCGGTGCCTCTGTGAGGCCACACTGTAGCCAGGGACCCGGTGCCTCTGTGAGGCCACATTGTAGCCAGGGACCCGGTGCCTCTGTGAGGCCACACTGTAGCCAGGGACCCAGTGCCTCTGTGAGGCCACATTGTAGCCAGGGACCCAGTGCCTCTGTGAGGCCACACTGTAGCCAGGGACCCAGTGCCTCTGTGAGGCCACACTGTAGCCAGGGACCCGGTGCCACTGTGAGGCCACATTGTAGCCAGGGACCCGGTGCCGGGTTGTCTATTGACCACATTGTAGCCATATGGACCCGTCGGTTCCAACTGTTAGCCACATTGTAATGCCAGGGACCCGGTGCCCTCTGGAGTCCACACTGTAGCCAGGGCCCATTGGCCTCTGTGAGGCCACATGTCGCCATGGACCCGGTGCCTCTGTGAGGCCACATTTGTTAGCCAGGACCCCGGTGCCTCTGGTGAGGCCACATGTAGCCAGGGACCCGGTGCCTCTGTGAGGCCACACTGTAGCCAGGGACCCAGTGCCTCTGTGAGGCCACATTGTAGCCAGGGACCCGGTGCCTCTGTGAGGCCACATTGTAGCCAGGGACCCGGTGCCTCTGTGAGGCCACATTGTAGCCAGGGACCCGGTGCCACTGTGAGGCCACATTGTAGCCAGGGACCCGGTGCCTCTGTGAGGCCACACTGTAGCCAGGGACCCGGTGCCTCTGTGAGGCCACACTGTAGCCAGGGACCCAGTGCCTCTGTGAGGCCACATTGTAGCCAGGGACCCGGTGCCTCTGTGAGGCCACATTGTAGCCAGGGACCCGGTGCCACTGTGAGGCCACATTGTAGCCAGGGACCCGGTGCCTCTGTGAGGCCACACTGTAGCCAGGGACTTGGTGCCACTGTGAGGCCACATTGTAGCCAGGGACCCGGTGCCTCTGTGAGGCCACACTGTAGCCAGGGACCCAGTGCCACTGTGAGGCCACACTGTAGCCAGGGACTTGGTGCCTCTGTGAGGCCACACTGTAGCCAGGGACTTGGTGCCTCTGTGAGGCCACACTGTAGCCAGGGACTTGGTGCCTCTGTGAGGCCACATTGTAGCCAGGGACACAGTGCCTCTGTGAGGCCACTGTGAGGCCACATTGTAGCCAGGGACCCGGTGCCTCTGTGAGGCCACATTGTAGCCAGGGACTTGGTGCCTCTGTGAGGCCACATTGTAGCCAGGGACTTGGTGCCTCTGTGAGGCCACATTGTAGCCAGGGACTTGGTGCCTCTGTGAGGCCACTGTGAGGCCACATTGTAGCCAGGGACTTGGTGCCTCTGTGAGGCCACATTGTAGCCAGGGACTTGGTGCCTCTGTGAGGCCACTGTGAGGCCACATTGTAGCCAGGGACACAGTGCCTCTGTGAGGCCACATTGTAGCCAGGGACTTGGTGCCTCTGTGAGGCCACTGTGAGGCCACATTGTAGCCAGGGACACAGTGCCTCTGTGAGGCTGAGAAACATTCTCTTCCCCTGAGCACCATGCAAAGACTTCAATAAGATCCTTCAAGAGGTCAGAAATAGCACGTGCATGGTTTGTGTGATGCAGTATAGTAGTAGAGAAGACACGTACCAATGAAAGTACGCTATTCTTCAACTGCACATACTGCACCAACATTGGCAAGTGTTCTTATCCACACCCTTCATTAATGCACACAATGGTATTAAAACTGCCAGTGTTCATCTGTATAGCCAAATAATACAATAAGTGAAGGCTCCACTGCATATTTCAAGTTCTGCTGGCTGTAACCACAGCGTAAAAAGCTGTATATGCAAGTAATCAGAAATATTTTAAGGAATCAAGAGCTTCTCATCCAGTCCAATACATGCTGGTTAGTTCTCTGGTTCAGCTTGCCAGCGTGGTTGAACTTTTCTCTGATACTTCATAATTTTAAACCACTTCTGTTTTTCCTTTCAATCTCACACTTTTATGGTAGCAGGGGATGAAGCAAGATGGTCTAGAAATCCCCTCTGGGCATGTGCTATAAGCAATTAACACGTTAGTGGCTGGAAATAAATGCCACATCATGCTATTAGCTTACTTCATTCCCATACCAACACCACCACTTTACTGTCATTAATTCCTCATTCCCATACCAACCCCACCACTCTACTGTCATTAATTCCTCATTCCCATACCAAGCCCACCACATTACTGTCATTAATTCCTCATTCCCATACCAACACCACCACTTTACTGTCATTAATTCCTCATTCCCAAACCAACCCCACCACTTTACTGTCATTAATTCCCATACCAACCCCACCATCCCAAAGGTGACATACTCTCACCATTGGCAAAGCCAAGCAACATTGTGCAGGTTCAGAAGTGGACTTGTGAAAGAGTTGGAGACATGCACGTTACTCTACGCCATCATCTGTTGATGTCACCTCTTAAATATGTATGTATGTGCCGATTCAAGGAATGGAGAGAGAGGGGGCGTGGCATACAAATGAAGATATTCAATACCTAGATATCCCTTATGTACCCTGAGGCGGACTAGCAAGGCTAGAAGTTGATGGCCTAAGTGTAAATCAATATATTCTTGGCTGTGGCTGCTATAGTTAAAGTTCATTTACAGAGAAAGAAGGACATGTCTAATAAGGGGGAAAACTTAAAGCAAGCTAGAAGTATAAAGATAAAATCAAGATTTTTTTTTTTTTTTTTGGAGATATACAATTAATTTCATAACTTCAGTATGCAAGCTGATAGTGCCTTATATAAAATAGCTTAATGAGCGTTCTGGTATGCAACTTGGAAATGTGGCACTTGTATCATCAATAAGTTCTATTATTTCATCAGCTAAATTATATATAATGTATTTTATAGAAACAGAATTAATAAATAGACTTACACTTCCAAACTCAGGCAGAGAAATGTTGAGCAGTGGGCAATGGCCAGCA
>WLWD01005546.1_pt1 | contig 10530 bp, 10 predicted proteins | sample 6712731 | NCBI WGS metagenome assembly WLWD01 (sample SAMN12718690, study PRJNA576275) | sponge metagenome | isolation source: marine sponge | host: Mycale hentscheli | place: New Zealand: South Island, Marlborough, Capsize Point | collected 2014-11-01
GCTAGTGACATTGTGCCAACCCACATTGCAGGCATGGGAGCGACTGTGATTCGAGGTTTCTCTCAGGAATCCACCATCTATGTTAGGTTTTTTTCCCACCCAGTTATAAAAAAAATTGGTCCTTTGAGGCTCAGCAATGAGTCAGCATGATGTACCAACAATCCTTGCATTCATTGGGTTGTGATCTTGTCAGACGAGATTTTACTGTACATAATTGTAGCATGTGCACATTTTAAATGTGTTTGTGTATCATGTGTGTCTTCTGTTAGTATTATTGTATTTATATATTTAACATTGTATGTATATTTTTGTGTTTGAATGCCATAAGAGTTATTATGTGTGTGCTAGTTTAGACACTCATGGTAAAGAATTTGATATGTATGTGTTTCTTTTACATTGTTGAATTAGAGTGTATTTGTTGTTCTTCTAATTAATTATACACCTATGTTAGTTGATATGAAGTGTGTATATAGCTTGTTTCATTATTTACTCATATATAATTGGCGAGCGAGCGTAGAGAGCGAGACACTTACAGGGGTAACACAATTGAAAATCGGGGATGTTTGTTTATTTATATATGTTTGGACGTACGTATGTCATTTTGTACTTTGACCCTAGCGTATTTTTGTGTTCGCTCTGTTTTCGACCCCTTCCCAAACTTTACTAAACAGAATCGTCCGGTTTAGCGATCGTTACCCGTATCACCTTAGAAATTGAATTGTTTACCGCTTTGAATTGTTTTGCGGGTGCTGTTAAAACTCAAAAACTTATGGGAGCTCCATTTCTGTTCTAGTTAGTGGCTATGGTAAGTTAATACGCTATTTGTCACAGTTATAAGCCCTACTCAACAGTATTTACTTGAAAATTCATTGTCTACTAGATTAACCATGAAGGTAAGTCTTGTGTAGGTATGTTCAGTTGTGTGAAAGTTTTGTGCATTACAACTACTATTACAAAGAAAAATTTTAAATAACGTGACTTGATTTTGTTGCTTCTTTTTCAATTCAAACAGTTGAGGTGAGCGGTTACTATGGCATTGAATCCCCTTTACCGCATATGCGTAATTTAACAACTCGACTTTATTTTAGTAGTTTGAATGTTAGCTGTTAAAATCAATCGTTTAACAATAGTGTAGTTTAAGTCTCGCTCGCCATTTGTGCTCAAGCACACCACTAGTTAGTTGCATGGCCGCTTTTTTATCTGGTATAAATAAATATTTTTGGTTATTTTATCATTCAAAGAAACTATTAATGTTGTGTGATTTGGTGTTTGTCATCAATTATATTGTTTTGCATGTATTTAGGTTGATCTTCTTCACCCTCTAGCCTCACTTCACAGAGAATACTTCCATACCTGGAAGGAGTATGACTTCCCTAAACATTGTGCAGTACTACGTAATACAATAGTTATACTTGACTATGGTCACATACTTCATATTTCCTCTACTGATGACCTGCACTCATGGACTACGACTTCTGCACCATATGACTCCTCCTCCCTAACAACCTACCAGTCTAAGTTTGTATTGGTTGGTGGAATAAAAGATCGTATGCGTACCAACCAAATATTGACTAGTACTACTGGTCTAGACTGGAAGACATCTCTCCCTGCCATGCCTACTCGTCGCAGCTGGACATCATCAGTTAGTGGAGGATCACCAGAAGTCCTGGTAGTGGCTGGTGGGCGTGACTCACATTACAAGGACTTGGATATTGTGGAGGTGTTACTTGGTGACCACTGGATGACTGCAGACTCACTACCTGCTCCATGCTGGAACATGCGATCAGTATTCCATGAAGGCAACTTCTACTTCACTGGAGGAGATGACAAGGAGATGATTCTGTTTATATGCAGTTTAGAATCTCTCAAAGCATCTGCTAGTGATAACAGGACAACTACAGGAACAGTATGGAGGGAGATAACCACACCCATTAAAACATTTGCTATTACTTCCTTTTTATCTAATCTTATTAGTATAGATAAACATTCTTCTATAAGAAGTTATTTGAGCACAGCACGGTCTTGGATTGAGACAACTAGTGAGGGTTATATACCACATCACCGTTCTATACATACATCAGCTGCAGTATTGTCTTCTGTACAGTTAGTTATTGTTTATTCCGAGGGAGTGTATAAAATAACTCCATCAGGTTAGTGTTGTCAAATAGTCTCATTTTAGAAATTGCAGTGATACTATTTTTCTTCAGCATGTCCACTGTTATAAATTATAGAGGGAACTTTCCCATGCTCTTATAATGATATGAATTCCCTTCCTTTATGTGGAAAAGACTTGACTAGCTCTCTCACCATCTAGTAATATTTTGTGTTTAAGTAAAATATTGTTATTGTTATGTAGTGATTCCCTATTCGCCAGACAACCAGTTCAGATACAATGTCCTGTCCAGACTAGAGGCATTGATGGGCATTCGGATTTTGTCTGTCCTGGCCAACAGTCTCTCTCAACTAGCACAATCTGCTGGAGTAGAACTACCAGACCTTGACGCACAGAGAGATCCTGTGTATTATGTGAATCAAGTTATTGTCACATGGCATAGACTACATCATCCAACATGGCAACAACTACTAGACGTCTTACAAGATATTGGACAAGCAGAGCTGAGTCAGCAAATTGATGCATTCATGAGAGGTTATTACTTTTGAAAGATAAAAGCATAATAAAGTTAGAAACTTGACAATGGAGTTAGAGACTGGGACATTGAGTTAGAGACAAGAGCATGGAGTTAGAGACTGGGACATTGAGTTAGAGACAAGAGCATGGAGTTAGAGACTGGGACATTGAGTTAGAGACAAGAGCATGGAGTTAAAGGACTGGGACATTGTGGTATAGATAAGAACATGAAGTTAGAGACTGGGACATTGAGTTAGAGACAAGAGCATGGAGTTAGAGACTGGGACATTGAGTAGAGACTAGAGCATAGAATTAGAGACTGGGACATTGAGTTAGAGACAAGAGCATGGAGTTAGAGACTGGGACATTGAGTTAGAGACAAGAGCATGGAGTTAGAGACTGAGACATTGAGTTTGAGACAAGAGCATGGAGTTAGAGACTGGGACATTGAGTTAGAGACAAGAGCATGGAGTTAGAGACTGGGACATTGAGTTAGAGATAAGAGCATGGAGGTAGAGACTGGGACATTGAGTTAGAGATAAGAGCATGGAGTTAGAGACTGGGACATTGAGTTAGAGATAAGAGCATGGAGTTAGAGACTGGGACATTGAGTTAGAGATAAGAGCATGGAGTTAGAGACTGGGACATTGAGTTAGAGACAAGAGCATGGAGTTAGAGACTGGGACATTGAGTTAGAGACAAGAGCATGGAGTTAGAGACTGGGACATTGAGTTAGAGACAAGAGCATGGAGTTAGAGACTGAGACATTGAGTTTGAGACAAGAGCATGGAGTTAGAGACTGGGACATTGAGTTAGAGACAAGAGCATGGAGTTAGAGACTGGGACATTGAGTAGAGACAAGAGCATGGAGTTAGAGACTAGGGACATTGAGTTAGAGACAAGAGCATGGAGTTAGAGACTGGGACATGGAGTTATAGATAAGAGCATGGAGTTAGAGACTGGGACATTGAGTTAGAGATAAGAATATGGAGTTAGAGACTGGGACAAGAGCATGGAGTTAGAGACAAGAGCATGGAGTTAGAGAATGGGACATTGAGTAGAGACAAGAGCATGGAGTTAGAGACTAGGGACATTGAGTTAGAGACAAGAGCATGGAGTTAGAGACTGGGACATGGAGTTATAGATAAGAGCATGGAGTTAGAGACTGAAACATTGAGTTAGAGACAAGAGCATGGAGTTAGAGACTGGGACATTGAGTAGAGACAAGAGCATGGGGTTAGAGACTGGGACATTGAGTTAGAGACAAGAGCATGGAGTAGAGACTGGACCTGGGACTTGAGTTAGAGACAGAGCATGGAGTTAGAGACTTGGGACATTGCTTAGAGACAAGAGATGGAGTTAGAGACTGGGACATTGAGTTAGAGACGAGCATGAGTTAGAGTACCCTTGGACTTGAGTTTAGAGACAAGCCATGGATTTAGACGAGACATTGAGTAGCTACAAGAGCATGGAGTTACGACTGGGACATGAGTTATAGACAAAGGCAGGAGTTAAGAGACTTGGGACCTTGATTAGCGACAAGCATGGAGTTAGACTGGGACATTGGTTATAGAACAAGCATGATTAGACTGGACATTGAGTTAGAGACAAGAGCATGGATTTATAGACCGGGACATTGAGTAGAGGACAAGAGCATGGATTTAGAGACTGGGACATTGAGTTTAGCAGACAAGAGCATGGAGTTAGAGACTAGACATGATTTGATGACAAGAGCATGGTTAGAGACAAGAGCATGAGTTAGAGACTGGGACATTGAGTTAGAGACAAGAGCATGGAGTTAGAGACTGGGACATTGAGTTAGAGACAAGAGCATGGAGGTAAAGACTGGGACATTGAGTTAGAGACAAGAGCATGGAGTTAGAGACTGGGACATTGAGTTAGAGACAAGAGCATGGAGGTAGAGACTGGGACATTGAGTTAGAGACAAGAGCATGGAGTTAGAGACATGGACTTTGAGTTAGAGACAAGAGCTTGGAGTTAGAGACTGGGACATTGAGTTAGAGACAAGAGCATGGAGTTAGACACTGGGACATTGAGTTAGAGACAAGAGCATGGAGTTAGAGACTGGGACATTGAGTTAGAGACAAGAGCATGGAGTTAGAGAATGGGACATTGAGTTAGAGACAAGAGCATAGAGTTAGACACTGGGACATTGAGTTAGAGACAAGTTAGACACTGGGACATTGAGTTAGAGACAAGAGCATGGAGTTAGAGACTGGGACATTGAGTTAGAGACAAGAGCATGGAGTTAGAGACTGGGACATTGAGTTAGAGACAAGAGCATGGAGTTAGAGACCGGGACATTGAGTAGAGACAAGAGCATGGAGTTAGAGACTGGGACATTGAGTTAGAGACAAGAGCATGGAGTTAGAGACTGAGACATTGAGTTTGAGACAAGAGCATGGAGTTAGAGACAAGAGCATGGAGTTAGAGACTGGGACATTGAGTAGAGACAAGAGCATGGAATTAGAGACTAGGGACAAGAGCATGGAGTTAGAGACTGGGACATTGAGTTAGAGACAAGAGCATGGAGTTAGAGACTGGGACATTGAGTTAGAGATAAGAGCATGGAGTTAGAGACTGAGACATTGAGTAGAGACTGGGGCAATGAGTTAGAGACAAGAGCATGGAGTTAGAGACTGGGACACTGAGTTAGAGACAAGAGCATGGAGTTAGAGCTAGGGACATGGAGTTAGAGACAAGAGCATGGAGTTAGAGAATGGGCCATTGTGGTATAGATAAGAGCATGGAGTTGGAGTTAGAGACTGGGACACTGAGTTAGAGACAAGAGCATGGAGTTAGAGCTAGGGACATGGAGTTAGAGACAAGAGCATGGAGTTAGAGAATGGGCCATTGTGGTATAGATAAGAGCATGGAGTTAGAGACAAGAGCATGGAGTTAGAGACTGGGACACTGAGTTAGAGACAAGAGCATGGAGTTAGAGCTAGGGACATGGAGTTAGAGACAAGAGCATGGAGTTAGAGAATGGGACATTGTGGTATAGACAAGAGCATGGAGTTAGAGAATGGGACATTGTGGTATAGATAAGAGCATGGAGTTAAAGACTGAGATAGGGAGGGAACATAGAGTTAGCGACTGGGACGTACGTACAAGTACAGATGAGATGTGGAATTAGAGACTGGTATATGGAGTTAGAGACTGAGACAAGGGTTTAGACACCGCAACATGATAGAGAGAAAGTCGGGGCTGTAGAAAATAAAACGGCCTAAACGGCCTTGGCTGTTCAGGTTTTTCGGTTAAAGGGTGCGGCTGTACCCTCGAAAATAGTGCTCATTATTATAACACATACAGCTGATTATCATAACACATCACATTACTTAATTTTAGGCAACTCATTTAAATGTATTAATTAAAAGGAACTGTCTCTTACTTAGTAGGCGGGAAATAGCCGTTTTGGTTCAATATTGCTTCCTGTGGCCCTGAGACTGGGACACGAGTTAGAGATTAAGACAGACTGGAACATGGACTTAGGGCCTATTATAAACTGGAGCAAGTAGTTAGAAACTTTGACATGGAGTTGGAGATTAGGACATGGACTAAAAATGTGAATGTGACAGTATTGTTTACTAAACTTTGCTTGAGTAGATCAGGAAAACATTTTGTGTTGAGATTTAGAAAATTTAAGTTTGTAAGATACTAGGAAGTATTTTTGTCATTTTAATGTTAACTTTCTAATAATAGCAAAACCCAAGACAAGCGTAGCTGTTTCTGTTCAGTATGTAGTATAATAGTATAGTTTCATTGCATATCATATAATATGTCATATTTTATGTGCTTAGGAGTTTTCAAGTTTGAACAAGCCTACAAACACTTCATTGTTTCCAAGGATGTGCTGGAGCTTCTGTCTATAAAGTTTATGTTCCTGGGTCCTCCACGACAAGGCAAGAGTACAACTCGCCGTCGCCTTATGAAAGAAATCATAGATCTTCTGTCAGCATTGGAAGAGGAGCAGATTCATGGCAGCACAGGCATAGTGGAGTGTTGCTCCAATATGTTAGTCCACAACATGTCTGATCCAACTACGGCAGAAAGAAAGACATACTGGACTATTGTTCAGGATCTCATTGAGGAAGCATCTATACTCTTTCACAGTCTTAAAAATAGTCTGGAGACTGAATCTACTTCTGAGGCAACAGCTGAATCCCTTGGTGGTAGTGCAACCATGGCAGAGGTCAGTCAGGCTAGCAGTACAGAGCAGTCTCGACCTGTGGAAAAACCAGCACAACCTACATTACTGCAGAAGATGGTGGCGCGATTGAAATCCTTTACCAACGGTCGGAAATCCACACAATTGGAATCTTCTACTGTCCTACCAAAGCAAGTCCCAGTAGCTGATGAAGTGGCAACATCACATGCATCACATGATTATTCTGAAATAGCTGCAATTCTTGAGAAAGTGTCCAAACAGCCTCAGTTTGCAGAAATAGTAGATCATTCTTTCAAAGCTTTCTTGAGAATGGAGGACACAGGAGGTCAGCCTGAGCTGATGGACATATTGCCTGCAGTCACCATAGGACCTGGCCTGTATGTGCTGCTCTTTAGCTACATGTTCAAGTTAAATGAGGAGTATCAAGTTTATTATCAAAGAGCTACAGGAGAGACAACTGCACCAGAGAAATCAGAGTTCACTCTGCAAGAAATGCTTTTGCGTACTCTTGCCAGTATATCTTGTTTCAGTTCCTCCACCCATCTTCAACCTCTACCAGAAACAGACAACTCATCCATCATTGGTGAGATACCTAGAACAGATGAATCAGCCATTAATGAGATACTGGAGTCTTCAAAGTCAGTCGTGTATATGGTGGGTACTCACAAAGATAAGGTTTCTGAGGAAGACATCACTACAGTCGACTCACAGCTTCAAAAAGTGATTAAAGACACTCACTTTAAAAATGATGACATAGTTCAGTTTTGCTCAGAAGACAGGCTTGTTGTTTCTTTAGACAACATGGGAGGCGGACGAGAAGAAATCGATCATTTGCATCAGCTACTAGGAAATGCCATGGAGAAACATTTTAAAAAGCTGAAAATTCCAGCTGTGTGGCTTCTGTTTAGCTTGTGTCTTCGCATGAGAGAGGTGAGGACAGCCAGCCTGGAGACCTGCTTGGCCTTGTCCAATGCCTTAAATATGACTCCTTATGAGACCAAAACAGCTCTGTGGTTTCTTCACCACCATGCCGGTGTTCTGATGTACTTCCCCAGGGTGCCTGGTTTGGAAGACCTGGTGATCATAGACATCCAGGTAGTGTATGACAGTATCACTGGTGTCATTCTTAAAGCCATGAGCTTTGATAGTACATGTCAGGCTACAGCTGAGAGATTCAGGAATACAGGTCGGTTCACCATGAAAGATTTGAAAGCAGCTACAGCTGACATTTTAGGTGATTTGATTCCACCACACCAACTTGTAGCTTTGCTTGATCATCTTCATATCGTAGCTGCGGTTATGCCAGTCGAATCTTTTGATACTGATCCAATCTTGGAAGAAAAGAATGAATACATCATGCCTTGCGTGTTAGAAAACACTAGTGCAAAGGAACTTGACCTATTCCGCAAAGAATCCTGTAGATCATGTTTTATGGAGCCTCTCTTGATATACTTCAGTTGTGGGTTTACTCCTATGGGACTCTTTCCAGCTTCAATTGCTTGTTTCATATCTAACAAGTCCTTCATTTTCATTAGAGAAGGTGTCAAGAAAAACATGGTGCAGTTTTTGTATGGAACAAAAAAAGTTCGTGTAACATTTATATCTCGATGTAAATATTTTGAAGTCGTAGTTTCGTGTGATCCTATATTCCAAGACTCCATTCACCATGAATGTACTGCTCTAAAACAAGAAATAGAGGCCACTCTGAAGAAGGCTAGTTCCAGAATGAACTACAACATTGACATGGACTACCTGTTTGGCTTTGACTGTCGTTCACATGAAGGAGAAAATCACATTGGAGTGGTTGATCATACAGATCAAATTCCAGAGGTTATGATATGTCTTTTCAATCCAGACAATCCACAAGCAGTTGTACTTACCAATAGACACCTTATTTGGTATGGACAGGTATGTAGAAATAGACTGTGTATTTAACTTTAAATAACTACTCGGATTTATTTGGTATTAGAAATATGAGAAGATAGATCCTGCGGTAGAGAAGAAAGATCCTGTGGTAGAGAATAAAGATCCTGCGGTAGAGAAGAAAGATCCTGCGGTAGAGAAGAAAGATCCTGCTGTAGAGAAGAAAGATCCGGCGGTAGAGAAGAAAGATCCTGCGGTAGAGAAGAAAGAACCTGCGGTAGAGAAGAAAGATCCTGTGGTAGAGAAGAATGATCCTGCGGTAGAGAAGAAAGATCCTGCGGTAGAGAAGAAAGATCCTGCGGTAGAGAAGAAAGATCTGATCTCTGACAGTAAGTGAAGTTATTGTTAGTAACTTAGTATAATTGCAAATGTTGTATTATTTATTAGGTGGCAATAACTTGAGTGTATTTCTGAGTGTGTATCCTGACTTGGTCCTCTCAGTGACGCCTTGTGTCATGACAGTAGCTGATCACTGCTACGGTATTGAACTCGTAACTGAAGATGCCTATGACCAACTTGTCCAACGCGTGGACTTGACTGACAAGCACAAAGCAAGAATTGTTTTAGGCAACGTTCGTACAGTCTTATCATCCAGACCCTCAGCTCTCAAAGAGTTTGTTAATGTACTCTTCCAAACAGGAGAATGTAAACATGTAGCAGATAAAATACAGCAACTGCTCTAGTAAGTCTATTTTTAGTATTGTAGTATTATTGCTATGGTATATTATTTGTGTAATAGAATGGTGGATTACAGTGAGGACATTCATTTAAAACACTTATTACTCTTATAAGCTGATACTTTTAATATGTTCACTTTGATTATTTTCTTTGCTGTGAATGTTTTCATTGCAATATTTTATTTGTTTATTTTTGAAGTTACAATAGAATTTCCACATTAAAATAATTAAGTAACTTATAACCAGTGTTGTTTTGGTTTAGCAATTCCAGACTTTCTTAGTTCTAGTTATTCATACTAAAAAGATATCTTGAATGCTTAGTTTTAGTTTTTTCCCCAAATTCTCCCTGAAGATTTAGTTAGTTTTTAGTTTTTCTTCAATACCATGTAGAAGATTTAGTTAGTTATACTATCAATTGTCTTAGTTTTAGTTAATTTATGTTGCCTCTCAAATTCTGCAATAATGAGACTCCTTAAAGATGTTGTTCATGTTTTTCCAAAAGAACTTCAAAAATGGCATATTTCTGTGAAAACTTGGGTATTATTAATAAAGTATGGTATTTGTTATGTAGTTTAGAGAATAATTACTTGATGGGAATTTATATTTTCATTTAATAATGACATAATTCATGGTGAATTGTTTACAATAAGATTGCTTAGTTTTAGTCCTGGTAGTTTTAGTTATTATTGAATTTACTGTCTTCCAAAATAATTAGTTTAGTTTTTCATATTCTCTACAGCTTATTAGTTATTCTTACCAAAAGTAAAATACCCCAAAACTAAGGGGTTTTGGTTTGGTTTTAGTTTTAGTTAACTAAAACAACACTACTTATAACTACAGCCTGCATATTGCAGACAACACAGAAATTAAACCACACCCTAAACTAACATGAAGTTAAGCTAGATAGCAGCTGACCGTATAAATATCATTCATTCGTTCACATACCAGACAACTTCACATATGCAACACTTCTTAACATGTTTTGACCAAAAGTATCTGGAAAACTAAGAATTAACTGTTAGAATTGGGACTCTCACATTCAGCTTGTTAGATTAAAACAACAACAGCAAAAAACAATAACAAAACAACTAGACAAAACAAAACAAAAAATC
>WLWD01001767.1_pt1 | contig 10525 bp, 8 predicted proteins | sample 6712731 | NCBI WGS metagenome assembly WLWD01 (sample SAMN12718690, study PRJNA576275) | sponge metagenome | isolation source: marine sponge | host: Mycale hentscheli | place: New Zealand: South Island, Marlborough, Capsize Point | collected 2014-11-01
TTTCAATTACTTGGCACATGACAAATTTCTGATTATATTACATAAAAAGCTGATTATAGATTCACAGAAAGCTGCATTAAATTATCAGAACTTGTGGTTAAATATCTTTTAGTAATTACACTCTAGATGTTGAGACTAAATTATGTTCATAAACTAATATAAGTTTAATTGCAGATGTTACAATTTCCTCATTTTTTTTCCAAAGACTATGTGTGTAATAATTACTTATGTTAAACATCACTAACACACCGTGAGAGCTGGTGATGTTGATTGGGATGCTTCAGAATCCAAGCATACATGCTTTGGGGAGGCAAAGTGGTGGGATGTGTGGACAAAATACGCTTAGCTCTGCCCTCTGATGCATCAGCTAGTTAAAAGCCTGAAATATAGCCTTTTACAGTGTCTTTCAATCCAGAGAGATGCTTCTTTAATTCAAGAATTTTATTCAACAGAGAATCACAATTCTTGCAAATGTAGCAATTCATAGGAGTAGTGTCTGCAAAGTCTTCTATGGTCATGCTAAATGCATCACTTAACTCTGCATTCAATGCATCCCTTGTCTCTTTACAAGCGTTTCCGTGCAGTTTCTTCCTCCTCTCTTCTCTCCAGCAGATGTAACAGAAGTTTTGCTTGAGCAGCACGTCTCCATCTCAATACTGAATCAGCCCCGCCGACTGAGCTAAACAATTCACGAGCCTTTATTATCTTAGCGATTTACACACACACAAATCGAACCACCGTTAACCACATGCTCACTAAGCAAGAACAAACTGCTCTATGTCAGTATACCAGATGCTTTTCCCGCTTAGCAATTGGTAAAGGGTCTGGCTACGCGAGACTATTGTTTAGGTGGCTTTCTAATCACCCCATCATTGGAGTGTTTAAGCATGTACTGAACCCATGAATTTCAAATGGAAGTTTTAAATGGTTTATTAATACTGACATCAAGTGGTTGTAGGATTGATGTACAACCACCATGGATCAACAATACAGTAGTATTAGATTTATGGAATGCATCTTTTACCTTGTCTGTCAAATGTGCACTGAAGGTATCAAGAAACAGCAAAGACGGCCTCTTCTTTGTGTATTTTACCCAAATATCTGAAATCCATATTAGCATTAACTTTTCATCCATCCAAGATTTCTTCTGATAACCTACCACTGTACCTTGTGATCCCAGCACATTTGTTATCGATCTAGGAGTATTTGAAAATTACCATAGGAGGAAGCATAGCCCCTGTCACGATAAAACTACTCTTAACCGACATTTTTCAGATTTTGTGGTCTTAATTTTCAGTCTTTTTGCCTTTACCATCAACAGCCCTGTTGCTGTGCACGACATAACTACTCTTAACCGACATTTTTCAGATTTTGTGGTCCTAATTTTCAGTCTTTTTGCCTTTACCATCAACAGTTTTTTAAAGCACCATATCCATGTAAACTGGAGTTTCGTCCATGTTACCAATTAAGTCATATGAAAAATCACCATTTTCTCGTATACGTTTAACCGTGCCTCCTGAACTCCGTGATTCTATCTTCTAAATCTTTAAGCAATTCTTGTGCCATGGAGGTCTTGGCTCGCAAAACTAAACTGTGGCGGCACATAGCCACCTATCAGAAGCTTTAAAATCAGATACTATAGGTTTTATGAGGGTTAAAGCTTTTATATTTAGACAAAAGGAATTGGAAAACATTGGAGTCAGGCATGCAGAAGAAAAATAAGCCATGGAAGCTCGTTTTGAAAGAATGCAGAACCAATGTTTTGAGCGCGATCAGATATCTCAAGAGTCTCTTTTGTTAGAGAAATCAATAGAAACGATTCCAAATTATCGTGAAGGCCAGGATATATCAGCATACATGGATGCCTTTAGTTTTGAACTTTCAAGAACAGGAATACCCCTCGTAAGGTGGAAGGGAATCCTTTCCCACTAAACTACCGCCTACGGTGAAACTTAAGGGTGGCCACACACCGCTTACGCAATTTTTTGTTGATGGTTGCTATGCACGATTACTACTATTGTATACTTACAGAGGCTTCTCCACTACTACACAAGGACAAAGTACCTGCCGAAGGAGCCGAGCCGCTCACTAATTTTAGAGCGAATCTGGAAGAAATATCAGGAAATATCGGGGCCTGGTTATAAAACTTTGTAGCACTTTTTTGGAGCGGTGCGGAAAGTTGGAGTCCGCAATTTGGTGCACTACTAGCCGAGCCGATACTCTACTGCAAGACAACGAGTTCTTATGCATTTCAATATTACTTTATGATTTATTCGCATTTGTTTCTATTTATAAGATATTGAAAAATTCTCGTTGTGGTGCAGTTCATTTTATTTTTTTTACCCGTGTGTAAATGTGACCGGTTTTGGGAAAATCGGCCTAAACGCGGCAAACAATTTTTTTCAGAATCCCCGGGTAAAGCCTTATAGGTCGATTTTTTTCGAAAAATTTTTTATGGCAGAGATTGATAGACATCAGTTAGCTCTAGCTTATGACGCAGTTATAAGCTCTGGCGTGCTCTAGAACTCACACTAGCTGGCTAGAAACACTAGCCGGTTGGACTCGTGTACGGAGAGTTGCTAAGAAATTATTGGCGGGCTTTTCACTAACAGCCGGGAAAAAACTGTAGCTAACTAATTCACTTACTATTCTACATAATTCACGTACTCACGCAATTCTCGCCATCATAGTTTCTTAAGAAAGACGTTATGTGCAGAACGGCTGACCCTCACCTTTGACCTCACGCGATGTCTTTGCGCGCGCTCTTGTTGCTAGCTTTCACCTTCGACCTTTGTGGAAAGTTGTCCTTGGTGACCCTGCAAGATGGATTTAGGAGGTGGCTGCATTTGTGCTACCTGTGAGTGATGATAAAGGAGAAGAGGACTGCAACGGCAGGAATTCACTTATGATATGCGATAACAAGTAAGTGTACTAAATACTGTGATGTGTAGTGCTTAATAGATAGCTAATGAATTGTATTTAGGAGTTTTGCAAATTATTTGACATGACAAAAAAAAACAGAGTTTTCTTTAAACACCTCTCCCCGCCAAACTTGTAAAGCATGTAACTGTCTGAACTAATCATTTCTGCTGCCAATTCATTGCTGAAAGTGGGTTATCAAATACAATTTTATATTATTATAGTATGAGTATTATAGCACGGGTAACAGTGCTATTAGGGATCAATAGCACTCATAAAGCAATTGAAATAGCACTCGCCGAGTACTATTTCAATTGCTTTACGAGTGCTGTTGATCCCAAAAGTACAGGTTACCTGTGCTATCACTCGCTAATAGTAGGCCATCTTTTTTTTGTAATCATTTGCACTTGTAGCTACACTGTATCAGTCACTCACTATCTTTGTATTTCAGGATTAGATTCCTCTGGAATTTCGGTTTCAACCTATGGCTCCTCTTAAAATGTTGAAAAATTTCCGTCTAATATGGGTAGAGCTTCTCCAACTGTACGTTTCCAAGGTTAATACTGCATGCGTGCACACTTATCCTTATTATTTCACTTAGCTACTGTGGTATTTCATTTAGTTTCACTTAGTTACGTGCTATTTCACTTAGTTATGTGCTATTTCACTTAGTTACGCGCTATTTCACTTTCTCTGTGCGACTTCAATTGAAGAGTTATTTTCCCACACATTTTTGAATGGGCAATTTACGTGCTGTACTATTAAATTTAGAAATTGTTGTGACAATACGCCATCTGACAAGGAATTGTCTGAGAAATCATTAACATGAACAAACTCAAAACCTATTTCATTTTGGTTCTTCATATACACGTTCCATATCATCGTCAGAAGTGGCAGTAAACACTCGGCCACTGTAACTAATGAAATGCCCCTCCCTAGTACTTTAGTGAGATTGTGTTGTTGTTTTTTCCCATTAGTGTACTGGCAATTTTTAATTAACAGTGGTATTACATGATGACAGTGGTTAAGGTGTAAGGCTAAGTAGGAAAAATTTAAAAAAACAGTGGGGGGAAATTTTTATTCAAGTCTTGACACAGAATTACATCTTATAAGGTGTATGATTAACTTTAATGTCGATTGCCCCCCCCCCCATTCACAAGAGCCCTAATGATGATAGGGATAATAGGGTGTTGAACTTGTCTACAATCAGTATGGGTCATGAGATCCTCAGAAGTGTGTCTAAGAGTTGGCCAGAGATATATTTATCGTATTGACAGTGGTTAGTGTGCAGCAGTTCAATATGATGGGATTTCTTGGATAATATTTCTTTGAGCTATGTATATAGAATTTGTAAGTAAGTAGCTGCAGCCAACAACTCCACATTAGTTCTCAAGATGTCTAGTCGAAGCATTTATTTGAAGTGAGAATTCATATCAGGTGGATTTATTGAAGTTAAATGGGGAACAAAAACAATTGCAGCCCCATTTAATGCAGCCACGGAAGTCGATCACTTTAAAGAATCATAAAAAATACAATATTAAAGCTATATGTGACATACAGTAATCAAAAGACTTCTAAAAGACTGCTCATTCTGACAATGGCAAAACCTTTTGCTATGTAACCTTTACCAATTGTTTGTACCATTCGATCAGGAGTTTACGGCTTCTTGTTTTACAACCTTTGAGGCTATTAAAATCTTCTGGTGAGTTATTTTACCATCACTTGGTCCTAACTTGTGATCCTAATTTTTTAATCAGTGAATGAGTATTGATCAAAACTATATCCTGTCATTCATTATATGTGCAACTAGTTTCCTGTGTAGGAATATTTCTTCTATAATATATAGTCTCTTAAAAATATTCGCTAACACGGCGGTTCTGAATCTCTAGATTGGAGTCAGTTGTAACACAACAAGAAGTAAAGGCATGCATGAACACATACTGTAGTATAATGCAGAAATAGAACGGTCAAGACAGCGTGGTAAAAACCACAACCACATTAATTTTAGAGGTTAGTGACAGGGAAGAAACGTCAGCTCTATACCTCTCAGCTAGAGTTTGATAAACTGTTTCTAACAATTTCTTGGTGGGATTAGCTTGCAGAGTATAAGTTGAATTTCAAGATTGCATTTATTCACTTCAATGTGTTTTCTTTTTCTATTGCTTTTCCTTGTAGTGGGATGGAGTGGGTGAAGCTGCTTTCGATGTCTCTGACTTAGACTAGCTGTGAATGATGGCTCAAGAAGTGTCAACATTTGATCATAGAGTTACCTGACATTGCTGAAGTGATGGCAAGGTGAGTGTTCTGTAGAGTGTGTTTGTAATATAAGGAAGTATTGATTCCAATAGGTCTACATTGCTAGAATTGATCACCAACACTCGGAGCAATTAGTGGCTCTGGCTAGCTAGTTGTGGTCACCTAGGACACAAGTGTGTGTGTTTGTGTCAATAAATATACATGTAAATATGTACGTCAAGTAATGTAATCAGATGTCACTGTATATGAGACCAGTACTATCGCAAGATGTTGATAATCTTAGTGATCTGAATGCTAGTCCGTACTCTGGCAAGTTTCTGAAGGCTGGTCTTATGCAATATATGTAACCTGTGATTTCCCCCTAAGTGAATTTGTGCCTCCCAAAAATTGCTGATTTAATTTCTGGGGAACACTATTGCAGTCATAAGGAGTGACTAATGCAGTAACATTAACACATGATCCTGTGACTGTTCTGTTGGAAGATGTCTATTATTTCAGCTAACTTTATTTTGTGTAATCTTTCAGTGGCATTGGCATCAGCTGTGTCTAGTTCAGTTCTAGTTAGGCAGTCAAGTGTGGGCACATCTGAACAATTTTTCAAATTTTATCCATCTGTGTCTCTGGCTTGTAGTTTATAAGCACATTATTTATTCCTGACAGGCTTTAGGATCTATTTTGATCACGTCATATTTAATCTCGCTTTACTGGACCTAGTTTGTTCAGTTCCCCTCACTAATTGGGAAGACCACAAACAATGGATGACATAATAAGGTGGTATATCCTGTGACGTAAGACTGCTCTAACTTTTTGTGTGTGTTGTATTTCTATATGGCTGACTGAGTTGAATAATTCATGTGCCATGAAGTATCTTAGTGGTTATTCAATCCTTCTCGGCTGAAATAATTATTGGCTGTTAGAACGAGAAAAATTTACTATTATCTTAGTGGTTTTACCCACACTAATTAAGCCCACCATCACATCACCCGAACCCAGGTAAAGGTCGGCAGAGGACCTGCAAATACTGCGACCATTCGATCACGTGTGGGGTGTCACATGTGGAGCAATGGCACCCGGGCACAAGTACATTAGTCCTGATAGCCACTGTTTTCAGTGCTTGTAGCCTAAGCCTAGTAGCTACCTGTTACTTCCTTGCCAGAATGGCTGGTTCACCCGGCACTATTAGCTCTCTAAGTATGGCTGCTCATCAGTGGTGGTATTATTTAAATAGTAAGGGGCTGGAGATATACACTACTGTACTCTATGTAATTAGCTTTCTGTAAATCAGGTTGGATTAATAGGATCTAAATCATCAATCAGTGGTGAATGGCCTTCATTGATGCAATCAGCTGAAAATAGGAGTTATATGGCTCGATAATACATGGGCATGCTGCTGGTCCATTTGCCTTACTTAACTATAGTACAGTTATGTTAAGAGTTGGACTCTAGTTCTAATGCTGTTACTCTACGCAACAGTTGCAATCTCTAAATCACGAAATCATGCTGCCAACCCTCGTTATGATCAGGCGTAGGCCTTTGTTACAGGTGTGGGGTGCATTGCCGGCTCCCACTCTTCTTATTCGAACCTTCATGCAAAAATTTATGATCATCATTGTCCATTGCATGTTAGCTATGTGCAGTATTTAATAATGGCCGTATTGCCAAGATTGGCTCTGTCAAAGTGATCAGTATTCTCGAAAGCTTGGAAACTCCTGAATCAGTCAGGTTGCATGCTGTAATTGATATTTATGCTGACATGAGAGTGTTACATGAGAAGGGAGGCGGAGCAAATAGGGGTTACATAATGAGAGAGATTAGAGAATGAACTGTAGTGCTGCTGGATGTGTCTTGGGACTCACAAGCCACACTACACTATTGCCAGTGTGGCATTATAGAGAGCATGGGTAGGCTGTTCTAGTACATATAGTTACATTTCCACCAAATAAAGGTGTGATGGTCTGTCCGGGGCCCCTTTGAAAGTGTCTATGCAGGGCACGCTGCCCTTCACTCTATTTATTCTCACACTGTCACAGTCGCTGCCTGTCTATTCTCACACGATCAGGCTCTCTGCCTGTCTATTCTCTCACTCTCGCGGCATGTCTATTTTCTTACTCTCAGGCTCACTGCCTATGTATTCTGCACTATCAGGCTCACGGCCGTCTATTCTCTCACTGTTAGGCTCGCCGCATGTCTAGTCTTACACTATCAGGCTCATATTCTCTCACTATCAGGTATACTGCATGTCTACTCTCACTCGCAGGCTTACTGTCATCTATTCTCTCACTCTCACTCAGGCTCGCTGCCTGTCTATTCTCACACTATCAGGCTTCTGCCTATCTGTTCTCATACCAGCAGACTCACCGCCTACCTATTTTCACACTATCAGACTCACTGCCATCCATTCTCACTCGCAGGCTTGCTGTCTATCTATCCTCTCACTCTCACTTAGGCTCGCTGTCTGTCTATTCTCACACTATCAGGCTTCTGCCTATCTGTTCTCACACCATCTGGCTGTCTATTCTCACACTATCAGACTCACTGCCATCTATTCTCACTCCATCAGGCTCGCTGCCTATCTATTCTCACACTATCAGGATTGCTGTCATCTATTCTCACACTATCAGGCTCACTCTCTATCTATTCTCACACTCAAGTTACTGTCTATCTGTTTTCACACCCAATGCTATTAAGGTATTCTTGCTCTCTAGCTCACCAATGTATTCGTGCACTCTCGGGCTCACTGCCTATGTATTCTCGTACTCAAACTAGCCACCTATCTAGTCCCACACCCGGAAATCTAGTTCCAACTATCAGGTTCGCCGCCTATCTCGCACTCGTGTGCTGCCTTGCCACAGCCAGACTCACCACTGGTGTATTATCATGCTTGAGTATTGTTCTTGTTCTTACCCATCCTCACACTCAGACTTGCTGCCTATCTAGTTGCACATCGTCATACTCTATCTGTGCACTCTCAGACTCACTGCCAGGGTTTCATACAGAGGGAAGGACGCCCTGGAATTTCCCCCCACCCCACCCCCCCCCCCCCCCCACTTGAAACATTGGTCCACCCAACTTCATGCCAGTTTTTTTTTTTTTTTTTTTAATCTTTAATCACAGGAAAGTCATCACATAAATCAATGATTTTATAAGATCATTCGCCTATTCTTTGATTTAAAAATCTCTAGTACTTCGTTGAAGTCAACATGTGGAAGTTCTGGTCCTTCAATTGCAATTCTCATAGTATGGATTAAATTCTGTTCATTGATTCTGTTACGCAGTCTAGTTTTGATCTGCTTCATGTGGCTGAAAGATCTTTCCACATTTGCAGTTCCTACTGGAAGTGCAAGTATAATGTTCAGTAGTTTAAACATTTCAGGAAAAATTCCAGCGTAAGCTTCTGAAGATTCTATTGAACTTTGATCTCCTGCAAAGATGGTGCCTTGCTAAGCTTATTTATCTCCATGAAGATCTTAGTTTCTTGCAACAATACCCTCTTGAAGATGCGCCATTCTGCAATCACCTCTTCTTTATCCACTAAGGATGGTGATTTATGAGTCATCATAAATCACTTCAGCTTCACTTCCATAGAATTGAGCCAGTGATTCTAACTCTGTGGTGCCATATTCAGCCAGGAGAGCTTCGTCTATAGGTAGTAAAGCTGGATTGAAGACTGAGGATGACACTAGAAGCTTCACGACATCATCAGAAAATTGACTTTCAATATTATCTAACAATGCATCCAGGTAAGGAACAGCAACATTAGCTCGAAATTCTTTCACAGAATCATAAGCCATAGCACTTCCTTTTCTGGTTCGCAGATGTCCTACTGGGATTTCATACTGTTTTTCCAAATTTTCCACTACAGATGTTACCTCAGAACACCATTCAGCCCCACTTCTTTTTAGAAGCTTCAATTCTTGTGTTACATTTTCTATCATTCTTTGTAAAGCGCTGAAGTCAGCTGCTCTTCGCTGCATAAAGCAGTTGAGTCGAGCCAGCAAGTCCAGTACTTCTGACAAAAGAATGACAGTGGCCACTCCAGAAAAGGAACTGAAGATTAATGCAAGACCATACGCTTCTGCATCCCCAGAATTTTCATAAAGCTGGTACAAAGTTGTTATGATGGCAGGCAATTCTTTGAGAATAGCTCGTATACACTTCTCATGTGATAGCCACCTAGTGTCAATAGGTTTCACCACTTTCAATTCAGGGAGGTTGAGTGCAGCCTGAACAGCTACTAGAGTTTCAGTTTTTTTTGGCGAGTAGTGAAATAATTTCCACAGATTACTCATTGCACCAAATACTTTCTTCACTGAAGTAACTGCATCAGCAGCCTGGAGTGATGCCAGCTGCAGTCTGTGACATGCACAGTGAATGTAAATGGCATGGCAAGAATGCAATCGTAACCTCTTTTGCACCCCATTTACATGTCCAGAGAAAACCGAGGCTCCATCATAGCCCTGTCCAACTAATTTGGAAAAGTCAAGGTCGTTGTCTCTCAAAAATGTCAGAAGAGCATCAGTGATAGTAGCGGCATCCACTGATTTCACGTGGAGAATCGACATGAAACATTCTTGTGGGCAGCCATTAACCAGCCACCGGCAACAGATGGACAGTTCCTCCTATGAAGAAATATCTTGGCATTCATCTGCCATAATGGAAAAATAAGGACTTGATTTCAAACTCAAAAATAGTTTCCGTTCGAGCTATGTACGTGTCCAAAGCTTCAAGCAGCATATTAGCACTGAGCTTTGATGTGTATTGGGCATTAGCTGGGTTTTGGTTGATATGCTCTTCCAGTATTTTGTCACCATTAAGGACCTTAAGCTCAATTAGATTGGAATATAGTGTGGTATGTGGAAGTTTATTCTTAATCATGAAATAACTGATCTCATAAGCTTCAACAATATTTCTCGGTTTCTTTTCCTTTTCTCTTCACGTTCTTTTGCAGCAGCTGTATTATAAAGCTCTAGAACAGATTCTCCAAGCTCAGTCTGTTTAGCCATACTAGCTGTAATAGCTGCATCTTTATGCCACTGGGATTCAGAATGTGACTTCAGAACCTCAGTTGCATGTTCCCACTTTGTAATTCCTCTGGTTGTCCATGCACCTCTCGATCCAGCGGGAGGTTTCCCCCATTTCTGGCAAAGAGAACAGAACATCCCTTTATTAGAGTCGGTACAAGTCACCCAGGGATATTTGCTCTGCCATTCTGTTCTGAAGGAGAGTCTGGAAATGTACTGTTGTTTTTTATCAGATGAAGATAAACACTTTCTCTTCTTCGCAGGAGGTGGAATTTCTTCTGGAAGATGCTCAAGTTCTTCAGAAGAAGATTGAGCTTCTTCTGTAAGAG